>Ga0222712_10000063_pt1 | contig 140500 bp, 106 predicted proteins | sample C33_657DmetaG_FD_165043 | JGI IMG/M metagenome (GOLD analysis project Ga0222712, IMG submission 165043) | Estuarine water microbial communities from San Francisco Bay, California, United States - C33_657D | ecosystem: Environmental > Aquatic > Marine > Unclassified | place: USA: California... | reverse complement strand
TGCACACACTGGCACTGTGTAAGTGTAAGTTCCGGCAACAGTTGCTGTAAAGGTGTAAGTACCATTTGCAGTCATTGTTAATACTGCACCACTTGAAGCTGCACCATTACCCGCAGCTGGATTAGTTGGATCAGCCACTGGTGTACCATAAGTTGTTCCTGCTGGCGTCACATCATTGGTTGCGATACTTCCATTTGTAGGAATATTTATTAAAGCATTAGCAGCATCATTTACTAAAGTATTCTCTGGAACAGTAAACACAATTGTTTCTGTTGGGCAATCATTTATTTGACCCGGTGCACATACTGGTACTGTATAAGTATAAGTTCCCGCAACAGTTGCAGTAAAGGTATAAGTTCCATTTGCAGTCATCGTTAATACTGCACCACTTGAAGCAGGACCTGTTCCAGCAGCTGGGTTTGTTGGATCTGCCACTGGTGTGCCATAGGTTGTTCCTGTTGGTACTGTATTATTAGTAGCTATACTTCCTGGCTGAGGAATATTCACATAAGCTGTTGCTACATCGTTTACAAGTATGTTTACTGGAACATTAATGACTAGAGTTTGAGTAGGACAGCTTGTTGTTTGGCCAGGTGCACAAACTGGAATAGTATAAGTGTAAGTACCTGGCTCAGTTGCTGTGAAACTATAAGTGCCATCAGAATTTATAGTGATTGTTGCTCCAGCTTGTTGAGCAGGTTGACCATATGTGGTTCCAGAAAGTAATACATCATTGGTTGAGATATTTCCCGTGGCAAGAACATTAAGATAGGCAGTAGCAACATCTGGATTAATCACTGATGATGCCTCTACTAAAATATGTATGGTAGCAGTAGCACATGCCGCTGGTGTTGCACCTGTGCAAGCTGTATAAGTAATTTCAACAGGTCCACTAAAATTAGCTGTAGGTGTGAAAGTATAAGAGCCATCTGCATTCATTGTAAAACTGCCTTGTGCATTGGTTGGTCCTGTTACCACAGTAGCAGTTAAACTTGTTCCAGATGAATTAATATCATTCGTTAATACATTTCCAGAAACAGCATTGGCTCCACTAGGAGAAGAAAGTATAGATGCATATTCATCTACTGCTGATGTAATAGAAGGCGCCGAGGTAGGTAATACTTTAAAGTAGGCTACTGCAACCTGACAAATAGGTGTTGGTGCACTATTATCACATATATTATATACAAGACTATCCGTTCCAATAAATCCAACAGCAGATGAATAAGTAATGGTTCCATCACTATTCACTACTGCTACGCCATGTTTTGGTGTGCTTGTAATAGAAAGACTAGATGCATTTAAAGTTCCATCTGAATTACCTGCAGCGTCATTTGCTAAAACATTAATAATAGATGGTGTTCCAGACTTAACGGTAGCAAAATCATTATTAGCAACTGGATTATCTGTATTTACCAAAGGATCAAGTACTGTTATTTCTAAAGGAGAAACAGGACAGCCTGTTGTTTGACCAGCTGCACAAACCGGAACATAATAAATATATTTTCCAGGAGTAGTTGCAGTAAATGTATAAGATCCATTTGCATTTACTGTTATACTAGCACCAGTTGGATTAGCCGCATTTGTTCCTGGTTGACCATAAGTGGTTCCTGCAGGTACAATATCATTGGTTGTTAATTTACCTGATACAGGTACACTAATATTAGTCACATTCACATCAGGGTTTAATATAGTAGCAGTAATATGTTTAGTGGCAGCAATACTCACGCAACTAGCACTATTCGCTGTCACACTAAATGAACCAGCACTTGCATCCACTTTAATAGTAATGGTATTGGTGGTAGAAACTCCAGACCAATAACCTGGTATATTCCAGCTATAAGATGTTGCACCAGTAACAGGAGCAACTGAATATGTATTTAAACTAAATGGAATTATATTGGCAGGTCCAGAAATCACTGGTGTTACAGGTACTACTAATGCGGCAGCAATCGTGGCCACTGTGGCATTACTTGTACAACCTGTAATAGATTTCACAGTTACATTATAAGTTAAGCCAGGTGTGACTCCTGTAAATAATCCTGTTGTATTTGAATAATTAGTCCCATCAATACTATAAGTAAATCCTGCACCCAAAGGAGATGTCACTGAAATTGTACCAGTAGCAATATCACAAGTTGGATTGGTAATGGTAACCACTGGCGCAGTGGGTACTGCATTAAAGCTAATGGCTGATGGCGCAGCATTCACTACACAACCATTTGCATCTGTTACTTTAACAGCATATGATCCTGCAACACCAGTTGTATAAGCACTTAAATCAGCTCCTGCAATATCATTCCCTCCAGCGATTAACCATTGATAAGTATAAGAAGCCGTCCCACTTGCAACAGTGGCATTTAAACTAATTGTTGATCCCACACAAACTGAAGCACTTGGGCTTGCGGTGATTGTTGCTGTTGGATTGGTAAACACAGTTACATTAATTGCACAAGAAGTTGAAGTAATTGTACCATTATTTGTTACATCCGTAACTTGTAATTGATATTTACCTGCAGTCGTTGCAGTATAAGTTAAGGAAGTCGTTCCAGCACCTGTTGCGTTAACAAAACTTAATCCATCATTCGTTGAAACTCTCCATTGATAAGTAGGACTTGTAAAACCAGTACTATTACCAGATAATAAAGCCGAACCTCCTTCACAGAAAGCAGTATTAGCTGCGTTAACAGAAGGCGCTGCAATTAATTTTGAAATCGCCGAAGTAACAGAACATCCATTATTTGTAATGACTACGCTATAATTTCCAGCTTGATTCGCGTTATAGGTACTATTATTGCCACCCACATTAATACTATTTCCATTTAAATACCATTGATAAGTATTACCGGTTGATGTATTGGTATTACTTGCCGTTAATGTTATAACAGTAGTAGCACAATTATCAAATGCCAAGGTAGCACCATTAGAAATAACAGGTATAGGAAGTGGATTAAATGTAATTGTTTGTGCTTCACTTGGAATACTAGCACATCCACTAGCATTAGTAGCAATAACTGTGTAATCACCAGAAGCATTAGGCGCATAAGTTTGGTTAATCGCGCCTGCAATTAATACACCATTCTTATACCATTGATTAACTGTTAAAGCACTGCTAGTTAAAGTAACAGTGTTGCCTGCACAAATATTTGCACTTGCAGAAGAAGAACTAATAATTGGTTGAGCAGGAACAGGAAGAGCAGCATTAACAATAGCAGCAGTACCAGCACTTACACAACCGCCTACATTTAAAGTAGTCACAGTGTAAGTTCCAGGTGCTACACCCGTAAATATTTTACTAGCTTGATAATTTAATCCGCCATCGATAGAGAAATTATCTGTAGACAAAGTAGAACTTAATATAGTAATAGAACCAGTAACAGTAGCACAAGTAGGTTGCGTCACAGTTACCAAAGGACTTAATGGTGGCGCAACAGCCGTATTAATAGTAATAGGTGTTGGTGCACTTACACAACCAAAATTATTTTTTGCAGTGGCATAATAGATACCAGCAGGTAATGCACTAAACAAAGTAGTATTGGTATAATTACTACCATCTACACTATAAGTAAATCCAGTTCCTAATGGAGCCGTAATAACAATATAACCTGATGAATTTGTACAAGTAGGTTGTGTAGCAGTTGCTGTCACTGCAGTAGGCGCATCGTTTACAGTGACTACAATTAAAACTCTATCACTTTCAACACCATTCACTAATTGTGAAACATAATAATTAGTTGTGCCCACTAAACTTGTACTAGGTGTCGGTGGACTATTAGATGAAGCGCCCCCAGTAGCTACAGTATACCATTTTAAGGTTCCCCCAGTAGAAATAGTTGCTGTTAAAGCAAAAGCAGAGGCACCTTTACAATAAGTGATGGTGTTACCTACAATTCCATTATTTGTATTAATGGGTGGTGCAACTGGTTTAATGGTAATTGTATAAGGCACTAAAATACTTTCAACACCTATAGAAGAAGTTTGAGATACATAATAAGTATATACTCCAGGTGTTGTTGGTGTTGTTTGAGTACTTGAGCTTGCAGTACCCGCGGCATTTGACGTATAAAAATTAAGTGTTGTACTTGCAGTACCCGTAATTAATGCAGTGGTATTGGTTGCAATACTAGAAGGTATTGATCCAGTTATAAAAGTAATATCAGTTGTAAGTGGAGGGCTAGTTACATTTAAAATATCCACCGATAAAGTAGAAAAAGGACTTACACAAGATCCACTAAGTGCTTTCACTTTTATTTGACCACCAGACAAACCAACTGTTGCAGTGATTGAATTTATGGATGAGGTACCAGTCCAACCATTAGGTAATACCCATGCATATTCAGTGGCATTTGCATCATTGGTGACTTCATAAATCTCTGAACTTTCAGTTGAGGTGGTGGTTCTACCAGAAATAGCACTTGGTGTTGCAGGCGTTGGATTAATCGTAACTACTAAAGCCATCCTATCCGATTCTACCCCATTCACAGTTTGAGTGACATAATAAGTAGTGTTGGTTGCCGTCCCTGTTGATGGTGTCGGTGCGGTTGTAGAAGCGGTTCCAGCACTTGCCACTGTATACCATTGTAAATTGGTACCTGTTGCCGTAAGTGCAAGCGCAATATCATTTTGACAATAAGTAATATCAGCAACAATTGGTTGACGCGGTTTAATAGTCACTGTATAAGGAACCAAAGCACTTTCAACACCATTAATAGTTTGTGAAACATAATAAGTATATACTCCTGCTGTTGTAGGTATAGATTGCGCACTTGTAGAAGTGCTACCTGCTGCATTGCTTGTATAATAATTTAAAGTAGCACCAGAAGCTGGTGTTACTTGAGAAGAAGTATTGGCTGGATTAGATGGATCGCCAATTGTATAAATTGCATTCGTGATAGAAGGCGGAGGTGCAATATATTGTGCAGCAGTAACATTAGATGTTGTTGCTGGACTTAAACATCCATTCGCATTGATAGCAATAACATTAATAGTACCCGTACCTGCTGCATTTACTAAAGCGCTGATACTATTGGTAGTAGATGTACCCGACATAAAAGAAGGTAATGTCCATTGATAAGTGGTATTGGCAACAGATGTAACTGAATAAGTATAAGAGTTGGTAGAAGTAACACTGAATGTTCCAGAAATTGCACCAGGTGCGCTTGGAGCAGCGTTAATTGTTACTGTCAAAGCAGCTCTCGCACCTTCTACACCATTCACAGTTTGTGAAACATAATAAGTTGTATTGGTTGCAGTGCCCGTAGCAGGTATGGTTGCAGTGGTAGTTAAAGTTCCTCCTGTTGCTGCTGTACCATACCAATTTAAAGTACCACCAATAGCAGGTGTTGCAGTCAAAGCAATAGCAGTAGCATTTTCACAATAAGTAATACCAGTTACAGTTGGTGCCAATGGTTTTACAGTCACCGCAGCTAGTTGTCTTGGATTACTTGTACAGAAACTTGCGTTCGCATCGTATTGTTCTACATAATAATTAGTAATGCCAGCTGTTGCTGTAGAAGGAAGTACTGGTGAAGTTAAAGCCACACCTCCAGTTGATGCAGCATACCATCTTAATGAATAAGTTGGATTAGAAGTAGACGCATTTAATCCGACTGCAATATCGCCAACAGTATAAGTAGGTGAACTTGCTCCAGTTAAAGTTGCTTGGGTAACACTTACTATGGATAAAGTGAATGGAACAGATGCATTACTAAAACAACCTGCAGTATTATTTTTAGCAAATAAATAATAAGTACCTGCTGTTACAACTGCAGATGCATTAGCCACTAATGTACTAGATAAAGTATTTGAAGCGGAATGCCATTCATAACTTACACCTGTTATAGCAAGTGGTTGGAATACGGTTAAATCCGCAGTAGTATTAACACAAATTATTTTTGAATTAGCTGTTAAATTTGGTGCAGCTGGAGGGCTCACCACTGTAACAGTAGAACTACTAGAAGTAGCAGAACAATCACAACTAATATCAGTTACTTTAAAACTATAATTTCCAGAACTAGTTGCAGTATAAGTACTAGCAGTAGCACCAGTGATTATCTTATTATCATTGTACCATTGATAAGTAGGACTTGCAGCACCAGAATTAGCAGTTAAAATTGCTTCTGTTCCTGCACATAAGGTTGTGCCTGATGCTGTATTTGAAATAATCGCAGTAGGAATTGGATTCGCTGTTATAACTGTTACAACAGTTGTATTAGGTGAATTAATTTCAGTATTACCAGAAAAGAATTTAGCAGCATATGCACCAGAAGTTGTTGCAGTATAAGTTAAACTATTTGCATTTGATATAGCAATCCCATCTCTTAACCATTGAACTCCATCTGCTCCAGTTGCCATTGTAGTAGATAATTGTACATTTCCCCCAACGCAGAATGAAGTAGACCCACTTACAGTCGTACTAGGAATACTAATAATTGCAATCATGGAACTATTAGCAAAACAATTGGTACTTGTATTGGTTGCACGAACAGTATAATTACCAACACTTGACACATTGTAAATATTACTATTTGTAGAACCACTAGCAATGGATGAACCATTATACCATGAATAGTTATAGGATCCTGTTGGACTAACTACCGCGGTTAATTGTTCAGTTCCTCCAGTTAATGTTAATGTTGAACCTTGCGCAATAGCAACAAGTGGAGCAGGATTAATTGTAACAGTCGCGCTTGCTGTTCCAGACTTACAATAACCAGTAGCATTCGCAATCACTGAATAATTACCACTAGACGTAGGATTATAAGTATTATTTGTAGCACCCCCTATAGCAGTTCCTGCTAAATACCATTGATAGGTTGGAGAAGCAGTAGATGAACTTGTAGTTAATGTAATAGGCGTGCCTTCACAAACAGTAAAATTACCAGAAGTAATAGTTGGAGTAGCCACTGTTGGATTTAAAACAGCTGTTGTACTAGTAACAGTGCCACAACTATTTGTAATTAATACTTGGTATTCATTATTATTTTCAGTTGCAGGAGCTGCACTTAAATTTAAAGTGGTTGTTGAAAAATTTGAATAGACAACACCATTATCAATTGTACTTGCATTTGATCCAGTAATAGTCGTCCAAGTTCCTGATGGTGCTCTTGTTTGCCATTTATAAGTTAAGTTAGCACCAGTAGCCGCAGCAGTAAAACTAGTTCCAAAAACATTACATAAAACACTATTGCTCGGTTGTGCTGTAATAGTTGGCGCACTATTCACAACAAGTGTTTCTACATTTGAATAGTTAGTACAAGAAGCATTTATACTTGCAATACGATATTGATAACCATTTAAAGAACTACTTGCAGTAGTATTTGCTGCAGTAATGCCTAAGGTAGCGGTTGTAAAATTAGTATAAGTAACCCCATCCATACTCGAAACAATATCTGACCAAGTATTACCACCATCCAAACTTCTTTGCCACTTTATACTTGTTGCACCAGAAGTTCCAGTTAATACTGAACTTGCTAAATTAATAGTACTAGTAGTTGCACAAGTTGTTAAAGTAGCAGGTAATACATATTTTGTATTGTTGGTAATTGTAATGGTTCCAGCCAATGAAGTAATGACAGCGCCATTGGCATCTGTTGCTACTAAAGTATAAGCACCCGCATCTGCTAAAGCTAAATTGGTTAAGGTTAAGGATGAAGTAGTAACTCCAGCAATATTTACTCCATTCACTAAATTTGTCGTTGCCTTTTTCCATTGATACGTAACAACATTATTACCTGTTTTAGTAACACTCAAAACTGCACTTGCATCTTGACAGGCAGTTAAACCAACAGGATTGGTTAATACCGTAACATTCACTGTATTGGTATTGGTAGTTAAACAAGAATTCACAAAACCAATGGTACAATAATAGTCGGCAACAATAGCAGTGGTTGCAGCACTAGTTATAGTATAAGTTGCACTATTTGCACCAACAATAGCCACACCTGCTTTATACCATTGATAAGTTAAAGTTCTATTTGCAGGAGGTGTGCCAGCAGTGGTAGTTAAAACTGCAGTAGCTCCAACAAATACAGTTCTATTCAAAGGTTGTGTAGTAATAGTTGGTGCGACTAAATCTTTTACTAATGCAATGTTAGCATAGGTAGAAGTATAAGTAACCACACCCGATTCGGTAGAGGTCTCTACCCCATTGGCTAAACCATTATTCCCATAAGGTGCAGCAGCAATAGCATTCGCGACAGTTGTAGTAGATGTTACTGCACCACCTGATCCATTTTTTACAGAACCAGAACTTAGTGTTCCATTCACGCCAGCTTCTTTTGCATCTGGACATCCATCGCCATCGGAATCTAAATCCAAACGGTTAGGAATACCATCGCCATCCATATCAGCTATTGCACAAACAAATTCTTTAAAATAAATTTCGGTTGCCCATGTACCACCTGAACTTGCATTAATTCCTACAATTCGATAGTATTTATATGCTGTTTTATTGGCAGGAAAATTAGCAATATTTGAGTTAAAGTTTGATAAGCCACCACTCGTTGAAGTGGCAATATTATTATATGTTAATGTACCCGTAACATCTGTCCAATTTGTATTATCGCCACTTCCTTGAATTTTATAAGTAGAAGTTGTGGAGAAAAGAGTTTGACCCACATAATGACCTATTTCTAAATACGTTAATGCCTTGGGACTTGGAAATTCAAAATTCAACCAAGGGCCATTTAAAGTACCGGAAGGGCCATAAATAACATAAACATTATTATCTACACCATCGATTAAATTAGCTATTGTATTCCCATTAAAATTATAATTAATGGTTGATGGTTTTGTGATAATGGCTCCTGTTTTGTTCACAACAATGACAGAACAATTATCCTCAATAGTATCCAACACCCCATCATTATCGTCATCTAAATCCAACACATCTGGAACACCATCGTTATCATTATCAAGACATGTATTTAAACTTGCATCGGTTGCTAAATTATAATTATACGTTCCAGTATATGCTCCAGATTCACTTGATGTTTCCAAACCGTTTGCAAAACCATTATTTCCGTATGGCGCGGGAATGACACTTGTAGTATATTTAGCAGTTGAAGCGACACCAGAAGTTGGTATTATTGTGGTTCCTGCTTCTGCAGCATCTGGACAACCATCGCCGTCACTATCTAAGTCTAATCTATTTGGAATTCCATCTGTATCTGTATCCAAATCGGTACAATTAAATTTAGCAGTGCGCGTTGCATCTGTTAAAATAATATCAGTAAGTGAAGATGCACGGTAAGAGCTAAGGGCAAGTTTATAATCTGAAACTTGTCCTTGAAATGTTTTCCTGGTGATTCCATTGATGGCTACAGTTACCATGCCTGAAGTAGAAATATCAATACTTAAGACGTCAGTTGGCAAAATGGCAACAGCATTAGGATCCCATGTCGTTAAAAAATATCCATAAAGGGTTGTTGCAGTTCCATAAAATTTATACGCACCGTCCACCCAATCACCTGGAGTTTGTGTAGTTGCAGCAGGCAGTAAGCCAAACATTTCAAAGCCTGTCGTGGAGGCATGATTGAACTTTAAAGAAATTGGAAGTTTAAGATTTTCATTAGAATAAGATGATCTCCAAGTATCGCCCCCAGAAGTTGTTAAGCTATTAGGGGTTTTAGCTGTAATAGCACTTCCATTAAAGGATAAGGTATTTAAATCAATCCCGCTTGTAATGCAGTTTATTTGCTCACTTGTATCCAACACACCATCATTATCATCATCCAAGTCATTAATATCTGGAACCCCATCACCATCGGTGTCTTTACATGCATTTGTAATTGCATCAATTGCATAATCATAGGTATAAGTCCCTGTATACAATCCACTTTCAGTTGTTGTTTCTAAACCATTGGCAAAACCATTTGAACCATAAGGGGCAGGAATTATATTTGTTGTTAATCTAGCAGCATTTGCAACACCTGAAGTACTTCTAAAAGTGGTACCCGCTTCCACTGCATCTGGACAACCATCGCCGTCGGAGTCAAGGTCTTTACTATTTATAATTCCATCTCCATCTTTATCACAAGCATCAGAATCCTTTCCAATAAATACATTGTCAATTCCAAAATCATCACTAGTAGCAGTGAAACCAAAACTTAATGTGTTAGAAGTAGCTAGTGCTGCTTTAGGTATTTTAACAATAATCTTTGTTGTAGGAACCATATTTGCTACAATATCAATACTTGCAACATTGACCGTTGCACCATTCAGGGCAACTACACTTGCAGTGGTTCCACCACTTGGGTTACTTAAAGTAGCATATGTTTTGTTATTTAAAATAACATTTAAGGATGCAGTGCTCGAACTTGTTATATCCCACCCATATCCATTGGTATTCACATCAAAAACAACATCTACTGTAGTTACTGCGGCGGGAATAATTGGCTTAGCAAAAGTTTGTGAAATTAAATCATTCGTCACATTTTCTGTATAGTTCCAAAGAAAACCAGGTGAATAATATGCCCAGTTAGCACTAGCCGTCCAACCAGTTTTATCAGTATCAAAAGTACCGTTTACTAATATGTTAGTAGAAACATTGGGACATTCCACGGTATCCAATACCCCATCGTTATCATCATCTAAATCTAGCACATCGGTTACACCATCTCCGTCCGTGTCAGTACAACCACTTATATTAGCATCTTTAGCATAATCATAAGTATATGTCCCAGTATAAGCTCCAGATTCGGTTGAAGTTTCTAAACCATTGGCAAACCCATTGTTACCATAATTTGGTGCACTTGGAATTATGCTTGTGGTTAATCTAGCCGCGCCTGTAATCCCAGACGTTGAAATATAGGTAGAACCTGCTTCTACTGCATCTGGACATCCATCTCCATCGGAATCTAAATCCAATCTATTTGGCGTAGCATCTCCATCCGTATTTATATCTTCGCAAGTGACTTCTCTGAAATAAGCCTCAGTAGACCAATTGGCCTGACCTGTCATACTAATTGCATAAATCCTATAAGATAAAAAGGCTTTATAGTTAACAGGCATATTGAACTTGATGGAATTGGTGGTAGCTAGAATTGGAGATGAATTTGCAACTACTTGAGAACTTACAATGTCAATCCAAGTAGTACCTTCATCGTTGGAACCTTGAATTTTATAAGTTTGAGTGGAACCTGTAACAAAAGGTGTTTGATTCGTAATATTTGCAAGTTCAATTAAGTTTAATACTTTAGGTGCTGTAAAATTAAATTGAAAAACAGTTTTGTTACTAATACTAGTCTCATTTGGATACATTTGTTGTAACAGTGAGCCATCAAATAATGCATTCAAGCTACTTGATGTATTTTGGAAGATCCAATTAACTGCAGAGCTTACTGTAATATCAGTTTTGTTCATGACGGATCCTTCACAAAATTGTTCTACATAGTCCAAAACACCATCGTTGTCATCATCTAAGTCAATGACATCTTTTGTTCCATCACCATCTGAATCTAAACAAACATTTATTGAATTATCAGTGGCATAATAATAAGTGTATGCCCCTTTGTATAAATTACTTTCAGCATTCGTTTTTTCAAGTGCATTATAAAAACCATTGGCTCCAAAGTCAGCAGCTGTGCCTGTAAACTTATAGTTAGCAGTTGTGCTGGATGAAGTTCCTGATTCTAATGCATCACTACAACCATCACCATCACTATCTAAATCCAAATGATTTGGAATTAGATCACCATCCGTCTGACCCGTTAAGCAGGTTGGCTTTGGATTTGCACTTGCAGTTGTGGATGAAACGATATTGAATCTAGCTTCAAATACACCACCATAACCACATGATCCAGCTACACCAATTAAACGGAAATATTTAAATCTACTACTTGGAGCTTCCGAATTTGAAATGGTAATTGTACCCGATGTACCTGTAGACATCGTAGGCGTTGACAAGTCAACCCAAATTAAATTATCACCTGATCCTTGTAATTTGAATGTACTTGTATTTGCACTTGATAATGCCCAGTTCACCAAATCAAAACTCATTCCAGAAATCGCGATATAATTTTTCGCGGTAAATTTGAAAATTTCTTTGCCAACCCAATCTTGTCCGTATGCGAATGCAGAGGCGGTGGTTCCTACACCGTCAATAGCATTACCAATTACATAAGATGAATATTGAGTTAACTCACTTGTAATACTTAGAGGTGTTGTTAATTCATCTGTAGTAAAAAAACAAGTTGGAGATTCTACCGCATCTAAAATACCGTCGTTGTCGTCATCTATATCTAATAAATTGCCTACACCGTCGCCATCCGTATCTGTACAACCTTTATAAGTGGCATCGTTAGCATAATCATATGTATAAATATTAGCATAAACATTACTTTCCGCAGCTGTTTTTTCTAAGGTATTATAAAATCCATTTGCTCCAAAATCTGATGCTGTGCCTGGAAATTTAAAATTAGTTGTTGTATTAGTTGAAGTACCCGCCTCTAATGCATCACTACATCCGTCACCATCTGAATCTAAATCCAAATGATTTGGAATCAAATCCGCATCATCTCGACCTGTTAAACAATTGGGTTTAGTAAATTGACTTTGAACAAAAGAATTAGACAATACAAATCTTGATTCTAAAACACCACCATAATAAGATGTTCCAGCAACACCTATTACCCTATAAAATTTAAATTTAGCATTAGGCAATAAGGTATTGGAAAAACTAAATGTACCCGTATTGGTTGTAGAATTTAAAGTGCCAGATAAATCTGACCATATCGTATTATCATTTGAACCCTGCAGTTTAAACGTTTGACTTGTATTTTCTGATAATCCCCAACTCACTAAATCAACATCTATACTAGCTATTGGAATTTGAGTAATTGCTGAGTATTTGAAAATTTCTTTTCCCACCCACTTTTGATAAGGATAGAAATATGCTGCAGTGGCAGCATTTCCGTCTAATCCCTTTTCAATTGTACCGGTAGAATATGGAAGTAATTCTGTACTAATATCAACTGGGATGGATAATTCTACACGATTATAAAAACAAGTAGGCGATTCAACTGCATCTAATATACCATCATTGTCATCATCAATATCAATTAAATCTGTCACACCATCACTATCTGTATCCAAACATGCACTTAATAATTTATTAATTGCAAAATCGTAATTATAGCTACCTGAATAATTACCAGATTCAGTTCCAGTTTCTAAAGCATTTGCAAATCCATTTAAACCATAAGTACTAGAGGCAACTGCACTTGGTATATTAGTAGTAGATGTTGCTGTTCCAGAAGCTGTTGTTAAGTTTACAACCGAACCTGTTGTCAATACACCAATCACACCTGCTTCTTTTGCATCCGGACAACCGTCCCCGTCAGCATCTAAATCCAAATGATTTGGAATACCATCAACATCTGTATCATTGGTGCAAGTTAATTTTGGATTGGCACTTGGTCTATTAGAAGATGCTAAATTGAATGTTGCATTTGCAACGCCACCAAAATTAGATGTACCTGCAACACCATACAATCTAAAATATTTATATCTTTTTCCTGCCTGAAGATCATTTGCAAGTACTAAAGTTGATGGGAATGTTGTCGTTGTTGATGCAACCGAAGCAGTATTCAAGTTATCCCATATTACATTGTCAGCAGAACCTTGGAATCTGAAAGTACTTGATGCATCTGTAGAGATTGCTCTAAAATCAAGATCTAAAGTCAAACTAGTAATATCTATAAGACCGTTTGCTGTATATTTTAAAATTTCATTATTCGCTAAGTATTGTCCGCTTTTAAATGCAGAATAAGTTGCAATTAATCCATCAATTGATTTTTCAACTGCATAAGTGCCCGTTGCATCATAAGGATTTAAATCTGAACTCACCGCAACTGGTTTTGCTAATTCAGCTAGGATATAAAAACAAGTTGGTGATTCAATCGCATCTAATATTCCATCGTTATCATCATCTAAATCAAACAAATCGGGTACACCATCTGTATCTGAATCTAAACATCCTTTAACAGATGAATTGATGGCATAATCATATGGATAATAACCATTGTAAATTCCATTATCAGCAACTGTTTCTAATGTATTGTAAAACCCATTATTACCAAAATCAGCTGCATTATTACTACTTGTATATTGAAAATTAGCACTTGTATTGGTTGTCGTTTTAGACTCCAAGGCATCACTACATCCATCATTATCTGAATCTAGGTCTAATCTATTCTCTTGCCCATCTCCGTCTGTATCACAAATACCTGCACTACTATAGGTATTGAATTCTGCATTTAAATTGGAAGGTGCCCAAGTATTGTCTTGGCTAATTACAATGGTATTATTTCCGGTTAAATTAATGGGCACTTTTTGATAAACAGCATCTACTAAAACTAACTCATTATAATTTCCAGTGCCATTTACAAAATCATATCCATAAATTTTAGAATATCCATTATTGCTAATCTTAACTCTGATCAATGGATATTGTGCAGTGTTTGGAAAAGTCCATACTGAACCAGATGGATAAATTGCTGTGCCATTAGTTCTAACTATATCTGTAAAAGGAACAGAATATACCGTGGAGGAACCCATAGGAGCAAAATTCAATTCACTCACGTTTGTTATATTAGTGCCGTTAACTTTTAAATTAAAATTATTATCCAAGGTCCAAACATCAATCCATAATTCTTCAGGGAAACCTGTAAAGTTTGCCGTCTTACTCGCACCAGAAGCGATATCAAATCTTGAAAGCAATGGTTGCTTACCAGGAACTGGACATTCAACTATATCCAATACGCCATCATTGTCATCGTCTAAATCTAAAACGTCAGCCACACCATCCGAATCCAAATCTAAACAAGTACTAATTAATTTATTAGTTGCAAAGCTATAATTATAAGTTCCGCTGTAAATTCCAGTTTCACTTGAAGTTTCTAAAGAATTCACAAAACCATTATTACCGAAAGTTGACGTACCTGTTCCAGACACAATTGCATTATCTAAAGTAGAAGTAGCTGTGCCAGATGCAATTGTTGCTCCAGCTAAATTTATTACCGTTGCCGAAGTTAATGTGGCTCTAATACTAGCTTCTTTAGCATCCGGACAAGCATCTCCATCCGAATCTAAATCTTGGTGGTTTAAAATACCGTCACCATCTGTATCATTAGAGCAATCTATCTTAGGATGCGCACTAGGAATATAATCGGATGCAACATCAAAATAAACCTCATTCGCATAACCTGTCATATTTATACCTCCACCACTTGACCAAAATATATCATAGTATTGATACTTTGCTGCATTTTGTGTTACAGAAAATATATTCGCACTTGTAGCATATAGTGTGGTAGCAGGATATGGATAGATGGTAGAAGTTTCTGTTGCAGAGTTGGCATCAATTGTTGCATCATAAGCAACTTCCGCTGTAGAAGTGCTAGTTCCTGAACCAGATAAAAAAGTCCAATTCACTCCATCATTTGATCCTCTTAAAATTAATTTCGTACCAGCATTAAAATGTGAGTATACTCCCGTGTATCCTAAGTAAACCTTTGAAAGTTTAACAGGAATATTCATGTTAAACATATAAACTTGTCTACCAGAACCTAAAGCGTTCAATGTTGAACTAGTAGTTTCCATTCTAACATCATAAGAAACTCCAGTATTCTTTCCATCCACTAATTTTTGTGGTTGGTTTTGTGGACTTACCATGTTCATGCCAGAACTAACAATTATATCAGAACGTTTGCCATAATGCCAATCATTAGCCGAATAAAAACAATTCGGCGATTCAACGGCATCTAAAATACCATCATTGTCATCGTCTAAATCTATATCATCTGAAATACCATCTGCGTCGGTATCCTTACAAGCAGCTAAATTGGCACTAGTAGCAAAAGGGTCATATAAGGATGTATAATTGACCACGCCAGCCGTAGTACTTTCGTACACATTTAATAAACCATTAGTATTTCCATCTGTACCTGTTGGATAAACTGTTGTACTTGCCGCTGTAGTTGAACTCTTCGCTTCAATGGCATCCGAACATCCGTCCCCATCCGAATCTAAATCCAAATGATTAGGGATACCATCTTTATCTGTATCCGAATCATCACAACCCGATAACAATCCAACCCAAGTATTATTAGCGCCAGCGGTTTTATAAAATTCAATCCGTTTTACAACACTTAATAGTTGTAATTTAATATTGGAAACATTGGATGTGGAGCCATCAAAAGAAGTTGATGTAGTTTTAGAAGCAAGATTTATTGAATAACCGCCAGTATTATAGGAAGCCACATTTACATTTGACCCTAATTGAATGATGTCATTTGCAGATAATTGGATTAAATTATTTTGATAATCATACAATTTCAACGAAATGGTTTCTCCTTGATCAATATCTGCTACTACAAGATTCAAAAGCATATAGGATCTATCAAACGTAATTGACCCTGAGCTGGTGGTTCCAGATAATTGAACTACATCAATAGCAGACCCATCTATACGAGTTGAAACTTTTGATAATGTACCCGCAATTTTCTTAAAGATGGCTGTATTTGTATCGAAATTTGCTATTGCTCCATCAGTAGTCGGTGCAATAGCGTTTAATGGAGTAGTACAAGATGTGTATTCTGTAATATCTAAAACACCATCATTGTCATCATCAATGTCATTTATATCAAATACTCCATCCCCATCTGTATCCTTACAAGCTGCTATGCTTCTATTAATTGCAAATGGTTCATATTTTGAAGTATAAGAAATTACACCAGATTCCGCAGCAGTTTCAACACCGTCTGCTAAACCATTTAACCCATAGGTACCAGTGGCAACAGCACTTGCTATATTCGTACTGGTTGTTTTAACTACGCCGTTTAATCCATTTTTTACAGTTCCTGTTGTTAAAGTTCCAGATACCCCTGCCTCTAATGCATCCGGACAGCCATCTCCATCCGAATCTAAATCTAAGCGATTTGGAATTCCATCATTATCCGTATCTATATCAGTTGCTCCGCACAATACCCTAAACTCGCCCAAGAACATATTATAAGCTGCATTAACCGTTTGGCCATCCGTACTCACTTGACCTATACTATTGCCATTTACATCATACCAACCATTGATGATATTTAATTTTACTTTAGTTGCATTGGCAAACGTAATTGGGAAATTAAATACCTGTGCTCCAGGATTGTCACCACTTCCGTTAGGCTGTGCTGTAGTATAAACACCAGTTGTGAAAACCTGTCCATTGTTATAGGTAATTTCTACGGTAAAATCTTTTGGCGGGGCATCTCCTCCGCCATAATTATAAGCATCGGGCGCCCACAATACAACACCACCAATATTTGAACTTGCCGGCAATGTATATTCAATAAAACCTGATGTAAATGGCTCTTTCAATAACCAAGCGTCATTTAATGTAGCAGGTGCCGTAGCTAAAGCAGCAAGTCCTATGCCTATAAAACCAGATCCATCAATAGTTCGATCTGCTGTACTACCTCCATAAACTGGACTTGAAGTTGCAGCGTTAGGTGTAATAAGCACGGAGGAATTGCAATTCGACATTTCAATGGTATCCAAGATCCCGTCGTTATCATCGTCTAAATCAAAAACATCCGTAACATTATCTCCATCAGAATCAAGACAACCGTTTATTAATCTGTTAGTCGCATTTCCGTAAGTATAAGATCCAGAATAATTTCCACTCTCAGTAGCCGTTTCTAATACATTCGCTAAACCATTATTACCATAATTACCAGTGGTTCCTGCAATTGCATTTGCAACAGTGGTTGTAGTGAGTGATCCAATAGTTCCATTTTTGATTGTACCCGAACTCAAAGAGGCCTGAATATTCGCTTCTTTTGCATCGGGACATCCATCTCCATCAGAATCTAAATCTAAAGTATTTGGAATTCCATCATTGTCGGTATCCAAATAGCTTAAACAAGAATTATATATAGCTAAACCACCAGTACCTGAAGTTGCCGAACCACCAATAATTTTAAAACTTACTTCTGCAATACCCACAGTGTTCGCTCCTGCAATATTTTTTAAACGAACAATTCCCCATGATTGTGCTGTCCCAGATGTTAAATTGGTAGTTTTAAAATAGGGTGTCCCTGTGTTAAAAGGCGCACCAGTAAATTTTGAAAAATTTCCTGTAAAATTATTAACATTATTAGGTTGAGGCGTCCAAATTGCAGCAGTGGGGCCATAGGTAGTAGACAAATCAAAATCAATCCCGTTTAAAACAGTTCCATCAGCTAACTTAACACTAAAATCACCCACTCTATCGTCCTGATAAATAGATGCAAATTCAAATGCGATATCTGATACGGGAGCGGCAAAAGTAAATTTAAAACCACCCTCTGATTCTGTAAATGAGTGTTTCATCCATGCGGGAAATGCTGCATTATAAGCCAATGCCCCAGTAGCGGAACCATCAATATTAGAAAATGTGTAAGTTGGTGCATTTGCACAAGTTGATTGTTCAATTGTGTCAAGTATACCATCATTATCATCATCCAAATCAAATAAATCCTTAACCTCATCACCATCAGAATCTAAGCAAACATTAACTTTATTATAAATCGCATACGAATAGGAATAGACTGAGTTATAAATACCATTATCTGCAACCGTTTCTATATTATTTGCAAAACCATTGTTCCCATAAGTACCTGTTACTTTACCAGTAGATGTTGTAGTTAATACTCCAGCTTCAATGGCGTCAAAGCATCCATCATCATCTGAGTCTAAATCCAAACTATTTATTATCCCATCGCCGTCATTATCTGGATTCGGTCCTCCCAAACATTCTGTTGGTTCAATAAAAGAAAACCCATGACCATCACAATTGCTTACTGTCAATAACCATGTATGTTTTACTTTTAAACCGGTCACATTGCCAAACACTTGTACACGTCCCATTGCAGAAGTGGCTGCTGTATTAGCACCTGCACCTGGACTTGTAGATACTGTTAAAATATTATTAGTTACACTTGTTGGTGCACTTGCGTCTAATATGCGTAATTGAACAGGATTGTCATTTAAATCATACCATTCCTCTTTAGCAAAATCAACACCATAAAAACCTATAATTGGATTCTTAACAGTTTTTCCAAAGTCATATGTTAAAGTAGTCACTTGTCCCGGACTCATGCAAGTGGTTGCATCTAAACCAGCTGTAACAGCGGGTAAATAGCTACCAAACGAAGCTGCTGTAACACCATAAGTTTTACCAACTGGAATAATCGTATTTCCTGTAAGTGGTTTACACCAAGCATTTTCAACTACATCTAATACACCATCATTATCATCATCTAAGTCAATCAGATCAACCACTCCATCTAAATCTGTATCAATTCCAGAACAAATATTAGCTGCACTTGACAATGCATAATTAGAATAGGTAGATGCATATGTAATTACACCACTTTCTGCAGAACTTTCCAAATTATTTGCAAATCCATTCGCTCCATAGGAATTTACAACTCCAGCAATAGCTCCAGCTGTACTTACTGTTGTGGTGACAACTCCCCCATTTACCCCATTCTTCATATCCCCATTTCTAAGTGTCCCAGTAACCCCTGCTTCTCTAGCATCTGGGCAACCATCACCATCTGAATCTAAATCAAAATGATTTGGAATACCATCATTATCCGTATCACAAACTTCATACAATGCATCTGAAGAAACCGAAATACTCGCATTTTGCATGGGAGAAGCTATGCCCGTATTTTGAAATTGTAAATCGTGACTAGTAGCAGTTGCTGTAAATGTTATAAAACGTGTTTCCCAACCACAGCCTAATGTTGGGGTATATTGATCGATAATTGTTGTTCCTAATTTAACAGTGATTCTACCTAATGCAGGTGTTGAAGCGAATTTGGCATAGTATACTTTAAAAATATATGTTTTGCCAATTGTTAAACCAGCAATATTTGTTTTGAAAGCTTCTTGTGTATTGGAATAAAAATTCACCCAAGATGTATGTCCATTAGGTGCTGCTGGAGCTGTGCCTGAACAACCTCCAACCCATCCACCGTAAACAGAGTAAGCAGTTGTTGCAATATCTGGTGAAGAATTTGTAATTGTCCATCCTGTAGGAACACTAAATTCAGTTATAGCTGAAGTCGTATTCGTAGCAGGAAATACGATGGAAGATTTACAATATTCATCTGTATCGAGAACACCATCATTGTCATCATCTAAATCGATAGAATTTATAATACCGTCACCATCAAAATCATCAGATGGGCGCATACCTCCAACGGTTTGTGCATATGCCGAAACACTTAAAAATTGAAAAAAGAAAAATATAAATAAAGTACTGATATTGCGCGTACTATATAAAAATTTAAAGGACATTTAAACGGGAATTAGTAACTTACAAAATTCCCGTTTATTGCCTGAATTACGCTTAGAATTACTTCTAGTAAAGTCAATAATTATGCACTATTCTAAGTAAAAATGTTACTTAAATGTGTAAGAGAAAATTATAGATAGATAGATTTAATTCTATCTAATTCAAGTTTTTGAATTTCAACGAAACTTTTGTTCCTTGATTTTCTTTACTTGTAATACTTAATTCAGATTTCAATATTTTAACTAAATGTCGAATAATTTGATAACCAATACCATTTCCTTTTTTATACTTAGGTAATGATTCAACTTCATCTCTATTCTTTCCAGTGATTAAAAAATTGACCATGGATGCACTCATACCTTCACCTGTATCTTGTATAATGATTTCATAATCATTTGAAGATTTTTTGAATAGTACATTTATCTCACCTTGATTTGTTGATTTAATTGCGTTCACTATCATATTATATAGCACTACCCTTAAAGCATCTTGCCAATTAGCAATGATAGTATCTTTTGGAATTCGATTATTAATATTAATAGTATCATTTAATTTAAATGGTTCAACAAATTCAATTAAACTCTGTATAAATTCATACAAATCAAAATTTTGTTGATTAGGTAGTGAATTGATATTTTCAAACTTCACCCAATTCAACATATTAGATGTGAGGTATTCTAATTCTTTAGATGTTTTAGCAATTTGATGGATAGATTTTTTTAATCCAGCTTCTTCAATTTGTTCAGCGGAATTTTTAGCAGTGATATGCAAGTACTTAAGTGGCGTAAGAATATCATGATTCATGATCGCAATTACATGGTCTTTTGCTTGATTTCTTTTTTGTAGATAATCATTTAAATCATTTAATGAAGCAGTTTTAATTGCAACTTCTGATTCAAGTATTCTTTGTCTTTGTTGATAAATCAAAGTTTTAAATCTAATATACAATAGTACTAACGCAATGATTCCTAATATATATGCCAAATACATCCATGGATGTAAATACCAAGGATAGTCTACATTGAAATCAAAATAGGCATACTCCCATTTGTCATTAAATGAACTTTTAGTTCTAATCGAAACTTTATGTGAACCAAAACTAGGTTTTTCGATTGTTATGTATGCATTACTAATAAGTAAAGTGTTCCAATTTTTATCATCATCTATTTTATACTCTGATCTAATATTTTCTTGAGTTAACATACCAGAAATACCAAGTTGGATAGAAATTTTAGATGTTCTTGGGCTTAAATATTGCGATGCATCATAATTTACAAAGTTTTCATCAACAAAAACTTTATCAATATAGACTTTAGGAACAATATTTAAATCTGAAATGTCATTTGGATTAAACTGAATTAACCCATCTATACCAGGGAAAGAAAAATAACCAGATTTTAATTTGATGGCACAAGGTGAACAACCCCCATTAAATTCAAGGACATCTATGCCTTCTGATTTACCATAATATTTATATACAATCTTTCCAGGTCCATTATACCAAAAATCAATTATCGATTTTTTGGTAGACATAAATATGCCCTTATTGGTACTAGCCCATATTCTTTCCTTATCGTCTTGGATAAAACAATGTGTGAATTTTAAATAGCCGTATTGATCTATTGGTATTTGTTTAATGGTGTCAGCTTTATACATATACACCCCACTGCCATAAGTTCCAATTAATAAGTAATCTCCTAATTTATAAATACTTCTAAAATTAGCATTTGATTTATCTTTATAAAAAAGTTTAAACTCATTCGTATTTAAATTATACTTATACAAACCATCTGTTGTAGCTGCTAAAATTTCATTTTTATTGATTTGATATAACTGATAAATAATAAAGTTGTAAGGTGTATTTTTAAAATTTAATATCGATTTCCAATACGATTTTTTTTGCTTAATACTTACGCCACCTGAACTAAAAGTATAAATGCTTCCATTAACTTCAATAAAACTACTAGAATTGGTTATGGATTTAATTTCATTTTGTTTACCAATCTTTAAAAATTTATTGTCCTTAAAACTATATTCATTGATGCCATTTTTATTGAAAAAGTACAATACAGAATCAGAATCAGTATAAGTATTGGTTTCAGAAGATTGATTAAAAATTAAATTTGTTTTTAAATCCGAATTGCCAAAAACTTGACCACTATTTATTTGTATATTTCCATTATTCAATTCAACCTGGGCATAGGAGGAGGCACTCACTCCTTCAATTTGAGATTTAGGCAAAACTCTATTAAAATATTGAGGGTGTGCAACTAGTATCCCTCTATTGTCTGTACCTAAATAGATGGTTTTAGTGACCGCATCTAACTGCACATATTTAATAATTTCATTGACGGGAATTTTATCTGTAATTAAACGTGGAATGATTTGCTGATCTACCCATTCTAATTGAAATAATTTGTTATCAAGTATAAAAAAAGCAGGTTCAGTGGGATGATTTTGAAATATTCTAATATTCCCCTTCTTACTATTTTTACTCAATAAATCAAATACATTTTTATTGAAATCAGTAATTAATAAATTATAGTTTTTATCCTGCTTGACTTCTTTTATAGCACCTTTATTATCTAATAAGAACCATCTTTGATTTAATTTAAAGCCTTGTTCTTCATTTTTGAATGTCACTAAAGTGTCTAATTGCCCGTTTTCAAAACGCTTTATTCTTTGATCAGTAATAAAATAGATTTTATTATCTAATTTGAAATCGAAATAATCAGTCAAACTTGGTTTGTCAGTAAGTTTGATTGGAGATAGTTTGTATTTAAACGCTAAAAACTGATGTTGCCAAGATATTTTAGGAGTCTTATCATCTATAAAAACCTTATTCTTTTCAATTTTAAAAACGGACTCATCCATTAATTTACCAAACAAGGTACCATTTTCAGCCTTTTCAAAAAAGACAATTCTGCCGTTTAGCTTTTCGTTTTTGGTTTCATCTCCGAAATTTTGAAAACCATGACCATTGTACCTTACAATACCAGATTCTGTTGCTACCCATAAAAATCTTTTTTTTGCATCAAATTGCAAGCCTTTTATAGCATTGGTAGGTAAACCTTTTTCAGTATTAATCCTCTCAAAAGTATAATTTGATTGAGCCGAAATAAAACTTGGGCTTAGGAAAATAATTACACCTAAAAATGCACCCTTCAATAATTTAGTAACTAATTTGATGTACATGGGCCAATTGTAACAAATGAGTGAATGATTCCGCTTTTACTTTTTCAAATATATTTGATTTAATGGTAGAAACGGTATTCATTTTTAATCCAAGTGATGTTGCAATTTCTTTCGTTCTATGGCCATTAAGCAAATAATGTAGAATCTCTAATTCTCTTACGGCAAGCGTTGAAAAAGGATTGATGGTATCATCTAGCTTCTTTTTGATTTGTAAAGGTTGATTTTTTACAAAAAGCTCTAATTGATAATAAATCTCTGTCTCGGATGCGCCTTTGTGTAAATAGGAATGAATTTGAAACTTATTCGCAATTTTACCATACACTTCTGTTGGCTGCATGGAATGTACTAAAATAGATAAATTTGGATGGCTTGTATTGATTTGCTCTAATAACTCAATTGAATTACCATCTGGCATAATAATATCTAATATTAAATGGGTATATACATTAAGCGCTATGGCGTCTTTGAGTTCGGCAATATTGCTAACAGTATCTATTTGTTTCGCACCCATTTTGTTTAAAATAGCCGTTAAACCCATTTTTACAATACTGTGATCGTCCGCAATTAAAATTTTAGCTTCCATATTAGTTTTTAAAATTTCTGAATGATTGAATTAATATTTTCCTTAATGTATTTGTACTTAATTTTTTAGCAATTAATATACCATCTTTATCTAATAAATAAAATAATGGATTGGTGAAAGCATCATAGGCCTTCCTAAGTTCCAAATTTTCATTATTACCCGACATAATTACATGCGTATATTGGTAGTCTAGTTTATTGTTAAGAATGAAATCCTTCCAAACAGCTTTATCAATATTGGGTTCATTACAAACTGCGTATTTTCCAATTTTAATTAATAACTCTTTTTCAAGTACTTTAATCGTACTATCCATTTTTGGTAATTCTACTTTACAATGTTCGCAATTGGGATCAAAGAATATAAGTAGGGTATAATTAGATTGCTTTGCTTTATTTAGTAAGCTTGTCTTAACACCTAATGTGTCTTCTAAAATCAAATCCAAGGCAGTGTCATTTATTTTTTGTGCTTGAATTTGATTCAATTCTGCAATGAATGCATCTTTATTTTTTTTATCTAAAAAAGCACAGGTATTATTCTTTACATATTTTTGAATCAAGTAGGCATAACCTTCTGTATTGTTCTGCACCTCTCTGTTTTTAAACACTTTAGTGAAATAGTCAAATACAAACGGATAGGCCTTATTGGTGCACAATATAGAACTAAACATAGCATCTACACCTTGTATTAAAGAATCTGATTCTAAAGGATAATAAGATAAGTATTCCACAATAATCTGCCTCATAACTGGAGTAAAGAACAATTTAGGTTCATTTAGTTCAAATTGCTTTAAGAAATTTTGTCTTCCTACATAATCTCGTTTATTAGGTATCGTTTTGTCAAGTGCATTTAAAGTAGAAAAATAAATGTGAATCGCATCCTGCTTTTTAAAACGTTTTAAAGCAGTTGTTCTAAATGCTACTAAAGAATCCGTCTTAATTTTAAAATAAGCCGCTTTTTGAATTTGATTGAATTTCTTGCCTGACTTTAATGCGAGCGCATAACTACTGTCATAATGCAACAATGATTTTTCAAGTCTTTGGTAAGCCAATAGAGTAGTATTCTTATTTAAATTGATGGTTGAATTTTCCAAGTAGTCATTCCCATTAATTGTTAACATTACCGTATCTTGATCCTCTAAAATAAATTGAATCTTTTGTTTTGATTTTGGAAAATAGAGGTAGTACATTCCCCCAACGATAGATTTAGTGTTCTTTATAGTAATGGGCGACTTGTATAATTTGATAGTGTCTTTAGGGATATAATTTTTTTCATCGAATAAATTCGTTCTCAAATAGGCAATAGAGTCTATCGTATTGGATGCATTGATTTTCAATACGAATTGAGCAGCTCCTCGTATAGATAGTACACAAAATATAACTGTTAAAAGCAACCAATTGAACCTTGTTTTCATACTGCTAAGCTAACAAGGAATCCATAAAGATAAATTTGACTAGATTTAATTCTATTTTAGAGCTTATCTAAGCAGATAAATCTAGTAAGATTTACCATTAAAACTAGTTAATTTTAACAATCAAGGTATCTCCCTAAAAACCTAAGTTAAACGTGAAGTATGTTTAAAATTACAGAAAACGTTAAAGACGGCATTCTAGAAATTCAATTTTCTGGGCAAGGCACTGATAAAAAATTTTATCAAATTATTTGCTCTAAAGGCAATATTATGCAACAAGGTAAAATCACAGGTTATACACAAAGAACTTGTTTGTATGTGGGTGATTTAAAGAAAGGCAACTACCAATTAAAATTAGACGACGCAGAATTAAAATCATTTGAAATTTCATAGTTGACTCAAACTAGTCCACTTTCACTTTCAAAATTAGTTTTCTGATTCTTCCATCCCCTATCATGGGTGCATGCACATCGTCTGGAAAATAAATACCAAACTGACCAGGATGCAATTTGAAAAAATGATCTGGTGCATCTTCAAAAAATAAAACATCTTTTTCTTTATCGTAGGTACCTCTTGGTTCAACACAGGTTGTTCTAGATTTCCATCCCACTGTCTCCACTCCTTTAAAACATACTTGAATATCTATATACGTATTGTGACATTCAAAATTGGCGCAGGATTCCACCATTGGCACTCCATCCTCGTCTGATATAATTGCTAAAATATTTTTCCCATCAATTTCTTTTTTGCCAACAGGCATATTCTCGAACTTGGTATTTAAAATATAGTCAAAAGCTGCGTCGAATCGAGGATGCACCGCTACATATTTATTTAATTCAGTTAATTCGTCTAGTATCATACAATTACTTCTTTTTAATATTCTTATTGATTGGAATTTTATTTTCAACATTTTTATTCCTACCCATTCCTATTTTAGGAACTTCTACCTCCTCAATTTTTTCTACTACTAATAAATCTTCTATATCTATATTCATTGGTAACTGCCCCACTTTTACAATCGCCCGCTTCCCTTTAAATCCAATGACTTCGCCCACTTGATAATTCTTTTTCAACTTCACAGTAGACCCTACCACAATTGGTGCAGCAGATTCCTTGTATTGCTTATCCACTTTCTTTGCCAATTTATTAATCACAATGGCATCGTTCTTTTTAAATAGCAGATTATACAAGGTCTTCATCACTTCCTCTTTCTTATCTGACTTCTTATAATCCAACGCAATCTGCTTTAAGTTGCGCTCCATCTCTTTTAAATAACTGAACTTTTCTTCTGCTATTCTATTCTGTTCTCTTAATAATGCTATTTGTTGTAAATGTTTTTCTTTATCTAAAGTTTTATTCAACTCTAGTTTAAGTGCATCATTCTCTTTAATCAATTTATGCAGTTCTTTTCTTTCCTTCTGCACCAACTGTAAATCCTGTTCGGTTCTGTTCAATAATTTATCCAACTCAAAATGATGCGTATCTACTAATTTTCTTGCACGGTTAATTAAATGCTTAGGCAATCCTATTCTTTCTGCAATGGCAAAAGTATAAGAGCTTCCTGGCTTGCCAATCACCAACTGATACAAGGGTTCTAATTTCACTTCATCAAATTGCATTGCACCATTCACAATTCCTTTATTGTGATTGGCCATCACTTTTAAATTCAAATAGTGTGTTGTCACAATGCCCTGTGCATGTTTATGCGATAACTCTTCTAAAATAACTTCGGCAAATGCACCTCCTAAATGTGGATCGGATCCACTACCTAATTCATCTATAAAAAATAAGGTCTTCCCATTTGCATTTTCTATAAAGTACTTCATGTGTGTCAAATGACTGCTGTAGGTACTTAATTCAAATGCCAAATTTTGTGTATCCCCTAATTGAATAAACAATTGCTTGTAAATACCCATTTGTGAATCGGGATGCACCGGCACCAATAAACCAGATTGCAACATCACTTGATTCAAGCCAAGGGTTTTCATGGACACGGTCTTTCCCCCTGCATTGGGTCCACTAATAATTAATATTCTGGCTTCGTCATCCAATTCTAAATTAACTGGGACTGTTTTTTTGCCAGATGCTTTATTATACATGTACAATAAAGGATGATAAGCATTAATTAAATGGGATGTGGCTTTGTTTTCAACTACTGGTAAATGCGCATTCATGTCTATCGCCAACAATGCCTTGGCTTTGATAAAATCATATAGGCCTATCATTTGCAAATAACCCATCAACAAACTGGAGTATGGAGCCAATTGTGCTGTCAATTGTCTTAAGACCCTTTGCACCTCCTTGGTTTCATCCTGTTCTAAACTAAATAATTCATTATTGAGTTCAATGGTTTCCTCTGGCTCTATGAATGCCGTTTTTCGACTATCACTTTCTCCATGTAAAAATCCCTTCACTTGTCGCTTGTATTCCGAGAACACTGCCACCACACGTCGGCCATTGCTAAAACTCTCATCAATATCTGCTGTATAGCCAGACTTTGCTAGTCGGCCCAATACTTTTTCAAAAATGCGTCTTAGCTCCTGTCTTTTTTTATGCAATTGTGCCCGAATCTTGGCCAAGTCTTCGGAGGCATTGTCTTTGACTAAACCTCTATCATCTATCACTTCGTCAATCGATTCAATGATTGTTTTTTCAAAATAACTTTCTGCAATCACTAAATACAAATGACTATATGCCGCTTGTCTTTCGGCATCAAACCATTTAAACAATTGACCCATATGGTCCACTAATTTGCGCAACAGCAACCACTGCTCTCCTGTGAGTTGCGCCCCTGGTATGCCCAATAGCTTTACATCCTTCCTAATATCTAAAATAAAATCGCTTGGAAAATACTGATTGGCTTGCTTAATGAATTGATATTCCTGCGTTTGCCTTAAAGTAATTTGAATAAAATTTAAATGCGTGTGTATCCGCATCGCTTCCACATGCTCCTTTCCAATAGTGGATTGACAGTAATTGAGTAAGATGGCCTTGATCTTATCAAATTCTAATTGGGAAAGGGCGTTATCAGGATATACTCTCATGGGCTCAATAGCTGCAAATTTAGTTAAATAAACATTAACAGCATTAGAACAAATTGGTCTACGATTTGTTGTAATTTCAACTATACTATTTATATGAAAACAATCAAATACTTTACAGCCGCACTTTTAAGTGTGATCTCGCTTTACGCCTGTGCTCAAACCCCAAAAAAACAAGCAAAAATTCAAAAAGTCAATATGGAAAATACGCAAACAATCACATTAGGATCAGGCTGTTTTTGGTGCACCGAAGCAGTGTATCAACGTTTAGAAGGTGTAGTTAAAGTGACTAGTGGATACAGTGGTGGCCATGTTGACAATCCTACTTATGAAGAAGTTTGTTTAAAGAATACAGGTCATGCCGAGGTTTGTCAAATTATTTTTGACACCACTAAAATTAGCTTGGACGATATCCTTTCTGTTTTCTGGAAAACACATGACCCGACTACACCCAATCAGCAAGGCAATGATGTAGGTCCTCAATACAGATCGGCTGTATTTTACCATAATGACCAACAAAAGGAATTAGCACTTAAGTACATCAAGGAATTAGATGCAAGTAAAGCATGGGATAAGCCAATCATTACGGAAGTGACTGCTTTCACTAAATTCTATTCTGCAGAGTCTTACCATCAGAACTACTATAATAATAATACCAACCAAGGCTATTGCAGATATGTGATTGGGCCAAAATTGGAGAAATTTGAGAAAGTGTTTAAGGACAAGATGAAAAAAGAAGATGAATAAAATAAAAACAACCATACTACTATTGTTGGCCTCTTTAATGAGTGCTTCTAGTTTCGCACAACCCCTAGTGAATGAGGCAGATGTCTTAAGAGGAAGTTTAAATGAAAATAGAGATTGGTTTGATATCAAAAGATATGTGATTGACGTTACGCCAAATTATGAAGCAAAATCAATTGTTGGTATTGTCAGCTGGAAAGCATTGGCAGTAAAGCCTTCAAAGCAAATTCAAATAGATTTACAAGCCCCAATGGTGATTGATAGTATTTTGTTATGGCCAAATGTCAATGACAGCGTGAATGCAATTCGTTTAGAATTTACAAGATCAAATAATATCGCAATTGCGCAAATTGAAAAACAAATTCCAAAAGGAAAACAATTTGGTCTTACTATATTTTATCACGGTATTCCAAAGGAGGCTATTCGACCACCTTGGGATGGAGGATGGATTTGGAAAAAAGATAGCAATGGACAACCATGGATGTCTGTGGCTTGTCAGGGATTAGGTGCTTCGGTTTGGTATCCTTGTAAAGACCATCAATCCGATGAACCAGAAGAAGGCGCTCAACTAACCATTCAAGTACCTAAGGATAAAAACTTAATTGCCATTGGCAATGGTAGAAAGGTTGGAGAGACGAATATGGTCAACCTTAGTAACAACAATCGATTCAGTTGGCAGGTAACCAATCCTATCAACAATTACAATATCATCCCTTATATTGGAGATTATGTAGGATGGAAAGAAACTTACAAAGGCTTAAAAGGGAAATTAGATGTGAGCTATTGGGTGCTCAGGTCTGATTCTGCAAAAGCAGTTGAACAGTTTAAGCAGGTACCAAAAATGTTGGAGGCTTTTGAATACTGGTTTGGCCCATATCCTTTTTACGAGGATGGATTTCAGATGGTGCAGAGTCCCCATTTAGGCATGGAACATCAGTCAGCAATCGCTTATGGGAATAAATATATGAATGGCTATTTAGGACGTGATTTATCCGGATCGGGCTGGGGATTAAAATGGGATTATATTATTATACATGAAAGTGGACATGAGTGGTTTGCCAATAATATCAGTACAAAAGATATTGCAGATATGTGGGTGCATGAAGGTTTTACAAGTTATTCTGAAACCTTGTATACAGAATATTTCCATGGCAAGAAAGCTGGAGATGAGTACAATTATGGCATTCGCAGTGGTATCAAAAACGATATACCAATCATTGGGCCATATGGAGTAAACCAAGAAGGCAGTGGAGATATGTATCGAAAAGGTGCTAATTTAATACATACTATTCGTCACGCCATCAACAATGACAGTTTGTTTAGAAATATTTTAATGGGATTGAATTCACAGTTTTATCATCAAACTGTAACAACTGAACAAGTTGAAAATTATATTTCTTTGCGCGCTAATTTTGGATTTCAAAAAGTATTTGATCAGTACTTAAGAACCACCCAAATTCCTGTATTCAGTTATAGTTATAATGTAAAAGAAAAAATATTGACCTACCAATTTAAGAACTGTGTTACTGGTTTTAATTTACCTCTACACTTTAATTATTTGGGTAAAAAATATAGTTTCATGCCCATGGACTATCAGCCTCAACAACGCTTAATTCAGGATCCAAATTTTAATCTACAAGATTTTGTAAAAACAATCGAAAGTCAATACTACCTTCGATTTGAGCAAGTGAATTAATTTAAAATAGTTTAATAAAACTATTGTTTAGGCACCCTGCCTAAGCTGTACAAACGTTTTTGCCAATAAGGTTGTGATAAATCACTAATCGTTACACCCTGGCTGGTAGAAGCATGTACAAATTTATTATTGGTCATGTAAATACCTACATGCGTAATAGAACGACTGCCATCTGTTTTAAAGAAAATCAAATCACCTTCCTTTAAATCTGACCAATCAATTTTTTCACTTTGATCATATTGTTCTGCAGCTGTTCTTTTTAAATTGATATTGTAAATGGCGTTCATTACATCTAATGTAAAATAAGAACAGTCTACGCCCCTTTTACTAGAGCCACCATATTGATATGGTGTGCCCCACCACTCATCTATTTTTTGAAGCAAAGGGATATTATTCATTTCTTCTACAGCAATATCCATTTGAATTGAATACTTTAATTGTAACCAATTGGCTTTCTCCACATCGGTTAAATTATCTGGCATTCTATCTGCAAGTTCTGGTTTTGCTAAAACAGGTTCTGCTTCCAAAGCATCCGATGCTTTTTTTAAATAAATTCTTCCTGGCTTTACCGAAATATTATCTAAAAACTCGATGGTCTCATTAGATTCATTGTTGGTTTCAGGGACAGCTACAACAGCGGGTAAAATTCTTTTGGGCTTTGCTACTAGCTGAGTTGTTTTAGATTTGATCTGAGCTGTTTTTGCTTTAACAGACTGCGTAAACTTAGACATAGAAGTACAGCTTGTCAAAGTCGTCATCAAAACTAGGAACCCTAATATGGTAAAATTGCCTTTTTGCATCAGTGGAAAGATAAGTCAAGAACGGTAAAATTGCCTCAATCAAGCAGATTTTAACCCTTTTTTGTGGAAAATTAAGCCCCCTCAAGCCCCCCTTTTTTACGATATTTGTGCCTTATCCCGTTATCCCAAATGCCCAAATTTTCACATTTACACGTTCACACGCAATATTCATTACTAGATGGTGCTGCATCCATTGATGGTTTGTATAAAAAAGCCATCAAGGACGAAATGCCTGCACTCGCCATCACCGATCACGGCAATATGTTTGGTGCATTTAATTTTGTAAGTCAGGCATGGAAAAATACGAAAGTCATTGGCAAAGATGATCATGGAAAGGATATTTTAGCGCCCACTGTAAAACCAATTGTTGGTTGTGAATTTTATGTGGTGAAGGACAGGCATATTAAACAATTTACAAAGGAACATAAAGACGATCGTTTTCATCAAGTCTTATTAGCAAAGAATGCGGTGGGGTATCAAAACCTCATCAAACTTACTTCCTTAGGCTATATCGAAGGGATGTATAGTAAGTACCCAAGAATTGATAAAGAACTAATTGAAAAATACCATGAAGGGATTATTGCCACTACCTGTTGTATTGGTGCGCATGTACCTCAAGCCATTCTTAGAGATGGTGAAGATGCTGCAGAAAAAGAATTCAAGTGGTGGTTGGATTTATTTGGTGAAGATTATTATATCGAAATCCAAAGGCATCAAATACCAGAACAGGAGATCATCAACAATACCTTACTAAAGTTTTCAAAAAAACATAAAGTAAGTGTGATTGCGACCAACGATAGCCATTATGTCAACGAAGACGATGCCAATGCGCATGATATTTTATTGTGTATCAACACAGGCGAAAAACAATCTACCCCAGGATTTGATGATTTTGTCAATGACGAACTTCAAATAAAAAATAGAAGATTCAAATTCCCTAACAATGAATTTTATTTCAAGACCCAATCCCAAATGATTGAGTTGTTCAGTGATATCCCTGAATCCATTGACAATACCAATGCCATTGTAGATAAAGTGGAAGTCTTGAATTTAAAAAAAGACATCCTCCTACCCGCCTTCCCTATTCCAAAAAGTTTTCAGATTCATAAGGAAGCCAACATGAATCAGTGGGAGTTCTTAAAACATATTACATGGGAAGGTGCACATAAAAGGTACGACGCCATTACAGCAGAAATTCAGGAAAGAATTGATTTTGAATTGTTCACCATTCAGACTATGGGCTTTGCGGGTTACTTTTTAATTGTGAGTGATTTTATTCAAGCTGGTAGAGCCATGGATGTGTTTGTGGGCCCTGGTCGTGGATCTGCTGCCGGTTCTGTAGTAGCCTATTGTATTGGCATCACGAATATTGACCCGATAAAATACCAATTACTATTTGAGCGTTTCTTAAATCCAGATCGTAAGAGCATGCCCGATATTGATACGGACTTTGATGATGAAGGCCGTCAGAAAGTGATTGATTATGTAGTAGAAAAATATGGTAAGGAACAGGTGGCACAAATTATTACTTATGGTACAATGGCGGCAAAAAGTAGTATCAAGGATGTGGCTCGTGTGATGGATCTACCTTTATCCGAATCCAATTTATTAGCAAAATTAGTTCCAGATAAACCAGGCACCGAACTCAATCGTTGTTTGCATGCACCCATCACGGTAAAAGAAGGTGAAAAATCTTTAGCCGAAAGAGAAGGTTATCAGTCAGACGATATTGATAACATCAAAAAGTTAAGAGAGATATATGCGGGCAATGATTTAAGGGCCGCCGTCTTGCATGAAGCAGAACGTTTAGAAGGATCTATTCGTAATACGGGCATTCATGCTGCAGGTATTATCATTGCACCGAGTGACTTAACGGAAATTATGCCCGTTGCGACTGCAAAAGATTCTACTTTATGGGTGACTCAAATCGAAGGATCTGTGATTGAAGAAGCAGGTGTAATTAAAATGGACTTCTTGGGTTTAAAGACCCTTTCTATTTTGAAAACTACTTTGCAATTAATTAAACAAAACCATGGCGTCACCATCGACTTGGATAAAATTCCATTAGACGATGAAACCACTTTTCATTTATACCAAAGAGGAGAAACCAATGCCACTTTCCAATTTGAGAGTGTGGGTATGCAAAAATATTTACGTGAATTAAAGCCCGATAAATTTGCAGATCTAATTGCGATGAACGCCTTGTACCGACCAGGCCCCATGGCGTATATCCCAAATTTCGTTGAACGTAAACATGGTCGTGAAGCCATTCAATATGACTTGCCTATCATGGAAGAAATATTGGCCGACACCTATGGAATTACGGTCTACCAAGAGCAGGTGATGTTACTCAGTCAAAAGATTGCTGGATTTACCAAAGGAGATGCGGATGTACTTCGTAAAGCCATGGGTAAAAAACAAAAATCGGTATTGGATAAAATGAAAGCACAGTTTGTAGCAGGCGCTGTGAAAAATGGACATGCCGAAAAAGCATTGGATAAAATTTGGACCGACTGGGAGGCATTTGCACAATACGCCTTTAATAAATCGCACTCTACTTGTTATGCTTATGTGGCGTATCAAACAACTTATCTAAAAGCACACTATCCCGGAGAATATATGTCTGCTGTGTTAAACCATGCAGGTAGTATCGATAAAATCACCTTCTTTATGGAAGAGTGTAAACGCATGGGCATAAAAGTATTGGGTCCAGATATCAATGAATCCTTGCAAGGTTTCTCTGTCAATAAAAATGGAGAAATTCGTTTTGGATTAGGCGGATTAAAAGGCGTTGGCGAAGCTGCTATAGAAGCCATCATTATTGAGCGCGATAAAGGCGGACATTTTGAAACCATGATTGATTTTATCAAAAGAGTGTTGTCAAAAGCAGTGAATAAAAAATCATTAGAAAGTTTGGCCTACTCTGGTACTTTTGATTGTTTCCCTGAATACCATCGTGCACAATATTTTAATACCGGGGATGGGGATCGCACCAATGGTATGGAAAAATTAATTGCCTATGCACAGGCTATTCAGTCTATGACCACTGGTAGCACCAATACCCTATTTGGTGATTTACCTTCGGCTATGCAAGTGCCTATTCCTAAATTAGCACTCTGTGAGGAATGGACTTTGACCGAGAAACTAGACCACGAAAAAGACATTACAGGTATGTTCATGAGTGGGCATCCTTTGGACCATTTTAATTTTGAATTAAAGCATTACGCCTTCACGCCTATCAATGAATTCAACGAGGTTAAAGACAACTTGATTAGTTTCCCAAATAACTTAGGGAAAAACTTTAAGCTAGCAGGTTTAGTGACAGAAGTACAACACCGAATTACTAAAACTGGTAAGAACTTTGGTTCATTTGCAATAGAAGACTTTACTGGCAAGACAGACTTTATATTATGGAGTGAGGATTATGTCAAATTCCAGAATTATTTAGAAGTAGGACAAAAGGTTTGTATCAACGGATCCTTTAGAAATAGATTCAATCAGCCTAATAACTTTGAATTTAAGTTGCAGACAATGTCACTTTTAGAAACAGTGAAGCAGCTGCAAACCCGAACTGTGGAGTTGAATTTACATCCAGCAAACCTAAGGGCCGATATGATTGAATTTCTTGAGAAGAACATCAAAGCAAATCCAGGAAGGACTTCCCTTAAAATTACATTTGTAGAACCAAGGGAACAACTTGCTGCAAGTTTATTGACGATTGAGAAAGGCTTTTTGGTGAACGATGACTTTGTTCAGTTCCTAGACCTGAACCCAGAATTGAATGTTCAAGTGAAACTAGCCAACTAATTGTCCCCAACGAGGAATATTAAAGTGGAAAAGTCAAGATGGCAGATATTAAAGTTTGGAGCTAATTTTGTACTACTACAATTAAGAACAAGAAAAATATAAAAACACAATTATGGCATTAGAATTTACAGACGCGAACTTTCAACAAACAGTAATTGAGAGTGATAAATTAAGTGTAATCGATTTTTGGGCAGAATGGTGTGGACCATGTCGTGCTATTGGACCAGTGATCGAAGAATTAGCTGTTCAGTACGAAGGCAAAGTGAATATTGGTAAAGTGAATGTGGATGTGAATCCTACTTTAAGCATGAATTTTGGCATTACTTCAATTCCAGCGATCCTTTTTGTAAAAGGTGGCGAAGTGGTAGATAAGCAAATTGGCGCAGTACCAAAGGCTGTTTTAGACAAAAAGATTCAATCTCACATGTAATTGAAATAAGGACTTTAAGGAAATCCCGCTCATTCAACCGAGTGGGATTTTTTATGTACTGTATTCAAAAAAATAACAATAAATTAATTACCTTCCTTTCCTAAATTAACCCAATGGATAGATTCCAAGGCCTGATAGGCATAGTATTGATTTTAATGATTGCTTTTTTGTTTTCCAACAATAAAAAGAGAATCAACTATCGTTTAGTACTAAGTGGTTTAGCCCTTCAGTTAACCATTGGAGTTTTGATTTTAAAAATACCTGCCATTACCAAGTTCTTTCAAATTTTGGGTAAAGGCATGGGGAAGATAGAAGAATTTGCACGTCAAGGTGCAGCGTTTGTATATGGTGGGGTTGCCGCGATGGGTCCTGCAGGTGCAACTGATTTTACCAACGGTGGTTTTGTCTTTGCTTTCAACGTCACAGCAACCATTATATTAGTATGTGTATTAGTAGCCTTATTCTATCATTTTGGTATCATGCAACGCATCATATCGGTGATTGCAAAGGCAATGAATTTTATTATGCGTGTGAGTGGCGCAGAAGCTTTAAGCAATGTAGCAAGTGCATTTGTTGGACAAGTAGAAGCGCAAGTGATGATACGTCCCTATTTACCCACTATGACCAAGAGTGAAATTTTAGCAAGTATGAGCGGAAGCTTGGCTTGTATTGCTGGTGGTATATTGGTGGTGTATGCCAATATGGGCGCACAAGCTGGTATGGACTTAGCACCAAAATTAATCACTGCTAGTTTAATGGCCGCGCCAGGAGCCTTGGTGATTGCAAAAATTTTATTTCCTGAGACAGAAGCGTCTCAAACCATGGGAAAAGTCACTTTAGAAGTAAAGAGTCAATATAGTAACACCATCGACGCCATTACACATGGTGCTGGTGATGGTTTTAAAATTGCCATGAATGTGATTGCCATGTTAATTGGATTTATTGCCTTAATCGCATTAGTAGACTGGAGCTTATTAAAGATTGGCCATCTTTTTAGTGCGAATGTAGATTTAAGCTTGAACTTTATTTTTAGTAAATTATTTTACCCGATGGCCTGGGCCATGGGTATCCCAAATGTAGATGTACAGAATGCAGCAACCTTACTAGGTCAAAAATTAACCATCAATGAATTTGTTGCGTTTAAAAGCTTAACCAGCAAAGTCATCCCAATTGTAACAGAGAAAGGTTTGTTGATTGTGAGTATTGCGATTTGTGGTTTTGCCAATTTCAGCAGTGTAGGCATGTTAATTGGTGGTATTGGGGAATTAGCGCCAACCCGCCGTAAAGACCTTGCCGAATTAGGCCTTAAAGCTTTACTAGCTGGAACATTAGCTTCTTATTTATCCGCAAGTATTGCAGGTATTTTAATTGGCTAAGATTTGTTAAGCAGTAGTACAATCAAGGTTAAAGCTTAGCTTAAATATTGATAAAGAGTTTAAACATAAGATGGTAATCAAGCCCTTATTAAGTAACTTTGTGGCTTAATTTCATCGTTTATGAATAAGGCGCAAATTCAAGTGTTGGTAGATGCTCAAGAAGACCTTACATTAAAAGCAATCGGTCAAAAAATCTTACAAAACGAACGCATCAGTTTTGAAGATGGTGTCGCTTTATTTGAAAAATCATCCCTTCCCTATGTAGGTGCATTAGCCAACTGGAAAAGAAATGAATTGCATGGTGATCTCACTTATTTTAATCGCAATTTTCATATCGAACCAACCAATGTTTGTGTTTTCTCTTGTAAGTTTTGTTCTTATTCAAAATTATATGCCCATAAAGAGGAAGGATGGGAATTAACGATAGACCAAATGATGGATATCGTAAAATCTTATGATGGCAAACCCGTTACCGAAGTGCATATAGTAGGTGGCGTGCATCCTAAATTAACTTTAGCATTTTTCTTGGACTTAATGCGCGCTATTAAAGCACATCGTCCCGAATTACATATCAAAGCCTTTACGCCAGTTGAATTGGATTATATGTTCCGTAAAGCAAAAGTATCTATTCAAGAAGGGATGAAATTAGCACATGAAGCAGGATTGGATTCTTTACCTGGTGGGGGTGCCGAAATTTTTCATCCGGATATTCGTACCATTATTTGTGATGATAAAGTGGATGCGAATGGGTGGTTGGAAATTCACCAAACTGCACATGAACTAGGCATGCATAGCAATGCAACCCTGTTGTATGGCCATATCGAAAAATACGAACACCGTATAGATCATATGGAACGCCTTAGACAATTACAAGATCAAACTAAAGGGTTCAATACATTTATTCCACTTAAGTTTCGTAATAAGGACAATGCAATGCATGATGTGCCTGAATCAACCATGCTCGAAGATTTAAAAATGTATGCCATCTCAAGATTGTATTTAGATAATTTCCCGCATGTCAAAGCATACTGGCCCATGTTAGGTCGTCAAGTGGCTCAATTGACATTGAGTTATGGCGTGAATGATATTGATGGAACAATAGATGATACCACTAAGATTTACTCCATGGCTGGTAGCGAAGAACAAAATCCAGCTATGACTACCTTGGAATTGGTAAGACTTATCAAACAAGCAAAAAGAACCCCAATTGAAAGAGGTACTTTGTACAATGTGATCCAAGATTTTAGTTTGGTAGACGAAGCAGCGATTGAAGCTTAATTTAACATTCCGCTAATCCAATTGGAATCTGCATGGCCAATCCTCCGTCTGCAGTCTCTTTGTATTTTACGTTCATATCCAGCGCAGTTTGCCACATCGTATGAATGACTTTGTCTAAACTTACCAAGGCATAATCTGGTTTACTTTGCAAAGCCAATTGCGCTGCAGTAATCGCTTTGATCGCACCCATGGTATTTCGTTCAATACATGGAATCTGAACCAATCCACCCACCGGATCACAGGTTAATCCTAGATGATGTTCCATGGCAATTTCTCCTGCCATTAATACTTGTCGTTGGTTACCGCCTAATAATTCTGTTAATCCTGCTGCAGCCATCGCAGATGAAACTCCAATCTCTGCCTGACATCCACCCATCGCTGCAGAAATTGTTGCACCATTTTTAAATAAAATACCAATCGCATTGGCAGTCAATAAAAAACGATGAATGTCTTGTTGACTTCCTTTTTTACAAAAATTAATCGCGTACATTAATACCGCTGGTATCACACCAGCAGCGCCATTGGTGGGTGCAGTGACTACCCTACCAAAACTTGCATTCTCTTCGTTCACGGCCAACGCAAAACAACTTACCCAGTCTAATATATAAGTAAAGTCAGCACCGCCACTTTGTATTTGTTGCATCCACTGTTCAAGATGTTTAGAATCTAAATTAGTCGCTGTATCGCTTTCAAGATTACTTTCTACACTGGACTTATTCGCTTGAATTTCCTTTTTTAATAATTTAGCATTCAAATCGTGCGCTCTTCTGTGCACTTGCAATCCACCTGGCAAAATACCTTCCGCATGCACGCCTTTATAAATACAATCCAACATCGTCTTCCATAAACGATCCAGGCCTTCCTCTAATGCTTGTTCCGTATGTAATTGCTTTTCGTTTTCTTTTACAATATCAGAAATAGGTAAACCTGTTTTGATACACCAATGAATTAAATCATTGGTTGAAAAAAAATTAAATGGCACTTCGATATTCGTTTCCTTTTTATCCTCAATTAAATGGCCTAGCTCTAATCCATCTTCTGATGCTTCTGTTTCTATAAATCCCCCTCCAACCGAATAATAAGTATAGGTTTTTACTGTATCTTTAAATTCAACCACAAATTGCATCGCATTAGGATGGTAGGGCAAACTTTTATCCTTTAAAAAAACTAAATGATTATTATAATCGAATTGGATTGAATGCACGCCATCTAATAAAATGGTTTGCTGTTCCTTGATGGCTTGCACTTTTTGCGCAATCAAACGCGTATCTGTTGTGACAGGATCTTCGCCTTGTAAGCCCATTAATATAGCTGTATCTGTTCCGTGTCCCTTTCCTGTTTTAGCTAAAGAACCATAGAGGTACACATGCAATGCATTGATATTTTTGACATCAGATACCGCACTAATCCTTTTTATCATATGCTTTGCGGCCAACCAAGGTCCTAGGGTGTGTGAACTTGAAGGTCCTACACCAATTTTAAACATATCAAACACAGAGATGAACTTTTCCATAAGTAAAACAAATTTAAGTGAGTTTACAGTAGATATGCACAATTAGGGCATAATTTAATGCTAAATGCAAGGTAAAAAGGATGGCTGTTTGATAATAATTTGCGAAATTCGAGTTACAAATAAAACTCCATGGAATTATCATCTCTTTTAAACAGATTTAGTGAACCAGAAACTTTAAAAATGGCCAAATTAGGTCGTGAATTAAGGGCATCAGGTGTTGATGTTATTGATCTAAGTTTAGGTGAGCCAGATTTTGATACGCCACAGCATATTAAAGATGCAGCCATCAAAGCCATCAATGATAACTGGAGTCACTACACCCCAGTGGCAGGTTTTTTAGATTTAAGAGAAGCCGTTTGTACTAAATTAAAAAGAGATAATAATTTAGATTATACCCCTGAACAAATCATTACATCTACTGGTGCGAAGCAAAGTTTAGCCAATGCAATATTGGCTTTAGTAGATGAAGGTGAAGAAGTGATTATCCCAACACCTTATTGGGTAACTTATTCTGAATTGGTAAAAATTGCGCGAGGTAAAGTGGTTGAAATCAGAACTACAGTAGAAGCTGGATTCAAAGCAACACCTGCTCAAATAGAAGCAGCGATTACTCCTAAGACAAAAGTATTCATGTTCTCCTCTCCTTGTAATCCTTCTGGTGCGGTATACAACAAAGCAGAATTGGAAGCATTGGCGAACTTGTTTAAAAAATATCCTCAAATCACCATCTTATCGGATGAGATTTATGAATACATCAACTTTATTGGCAAACACGAAAGCATTGCACAATTTTCTGAGATAAAAGACCAAGTCATTGTAATCAATGGATTGAGTAAAGGATTTGCAATGACCGGTTGGCGTTTAGGATATACCGCATCCAATATTACTTTAGCAAAAGCGATGGAAAAATTACAAGGTCAATTTACATCGGGCACTAGTTCTATCACCCAGAAAGCTGCGGTGGCTGCCTTAGTGGGCGATTTAAAACCATCTATCGCAATGACAGAAGAATTTACACGTCGCAGAACAACCACTTTAGCATTGGTCAATGCCATGCCTGGATTTAAATGCTTTGCACCAGAAGGCGCTTTCTATGTCTTTCCAGATGTAAGTAGTTATTATGGTAAATCTAATGGAGAACAAACCATTACCAATGCCTCAGACTTTAGTATGTTCTTATTAAATACGGCGCATGTATCTTCTGTGATGGGTGACGCATTTGGAGAACCGCATTGTGTACGTTTCTCTTTTGCAAATAGCATGGAAAACATTGAAAAAGCTTGGGCAAGAATTAGAGAAGCATTAGCTACTTTAAAATGACGCCCGAAAAATTTCAAATGTTTGAAAATCGATTGCTTAAAAATTATAAGCATCGTTTAAAACAAGCTAAGCGACTCAATGTCACTTGCTGGAGACTCTATGACCATGACTTACCAGAATTTCCCATTTGTGTAGAATTTTACGAAGACTACATTTACATTGCAGAATACAACAGACGACACGCACTCACCGACGAGGAACATGAGATTTGGTTTATCGAAACTAAAAAAATCATTTCCAATATGACTGGCGTTCCTTTGGATCATATGTATGTGAAATTGCGCAAGCGTATGTCTCATCGTGAAGGACAATACGAAAAAGAAGCAGTCACGGAATCAAAGATCATCACAGTCAATGAAAATGGCTTACAGTTTTTAGTCAACCTAACCGACTATTTAGATACTGGTTTATTTTTAGACCACCGTGTCACCAGACAAATGGTGCAGGCAGAATCAAAGGATATGCATTTTTTAAACTTATTTAGTTACACCAGTTCCTTTTCTGTGTATGCTGCAAAAGCAGGTGCTAAATCAGTGACCTCGGTAGACTTATCTAAAACCTATTTAAGTTGGAGTGAAGATAATTTTAAACTCAATCAAATACCAGCCTCTTCGGCCTATCAATTTATACATGCAGATGTCAAACAATATTTGAAATCATTGCCCATCAATTTTTATGATTTAGTGGTGATGGATCCGCCTACATTTAGCAATAGTAAAAGAATGAAGGATATTTTAGACATTCAAAGAGACCATGTAGAATTGATCAATGATATGTTGAAAGCAATGAAGCCAGGAGGCATCTTATATTTTAGCACCAACTTTACGCAGTTTATAATAGATGCCGAGCAAATAAAGAGTGATCAAATCAAAGACATCACCAAGGCCACCACTCCATTTGATTTTGAAGGAAGATTAAAACGTTGGTGTTATAAGATTATAAAGCCGCTCTAATCGCTTTATCTAATTCTAAGACCTGTGGAATCAACATTTGCTGATTGTTATTCTGAATGACATAATCGCATAAACGCATTTTAATCGTATCCGATATTTGATGTTGCATACGCGCTTCTACTTGCTCTTTAGAAACACCATCTCTTTGCATGACTCTTTGTATTCTTAATGATATGGGTGCAGTTACACCTATCACTTTAAACAAACCATCCGCAGCACCCGATTCAAATATCAATGCCGCTTCTTTAATCACATAGGGACTGGTTTGTTTTGCCGCCCAATCTTTGGCTGCTTGAATGGTCATTGGATGCACTATGGCATTGAGTAATTGTAATTGAAAAGAATCATTGAACACAATGGATGCTAATTTTTCTTTATCCAAGCCATGCTCATTATATATATCTGTACCAAATTGTTCAATTAATTTAGCTTTTATTGTTGGACTCGTTTGCATGATATGTTTGGCTTCTTCATCGGCATTGAAAACAGGAATACCGATAGTAGAAAATATTTTCGCTACCACCGATTTGCCTGAGCCAATCCCTCCTGTTAAACCAATCATTGTTGCCATAAGCAGTTCAAAAAAAATCCGAAATCAGTTTCCAATTATTTGGAGGCTAATTTCGGATTGTATCATTTAAATCATTGTCTTATTTGTTGATCGCTTGAGACCACTCTAAGCTAATAGAAGATCTTTCAATCTTTAAATAACTTCCTGGGCTCACTTCCAATTGAATGGTGTTGTCTTCGTTCACCTTATTGATTGTACCATGAATACCAGCAATGGTAACTACTTTATCACCCTTCTGCATTGTATCAATAAATTTCTTTTGCTCTTTTGCTTTTTTAGCTTGTGGGCGGATCATGAAAAACCAGAAAACCAAGATAATACCACCTAACATGATCAACTGAAAAGTTCCACCTTGTTGTGGCGCTTGTAATAAAATTTGTGTCATTTTGTTTTGTTTATGTTTTAAACTTGAATACAAAGATAGTGTAATCCAATTACTTTGCTTTGTGACTTATCTTTTGAATTTTACCATTTGCCACTAATTCTTTGTGGATACTATCCAAAATACCATTGACAAAATGGCCACTTTGTTCGGTGCTATATTCTTTTGCTAGATCGATGTATTCATTGATAGATACTTTTGTAGGAATGGTATCAAAATAGAGCAATTCACAAACGCCCAATCTTAATAAAATCATGTCAATCACCGCAATACGTTCTGGATCCCAGTTCTTTAATTTAGGTACAATCAAAGCCTCTGTCACTTCCTTTTTTTCAATCGCTGTTTGCAATAAATCTTTAGCAAATTTCATCTTCTCATCCCCCACTAAATCTAAGAAATTGACTGAACCTGGCTTTTGAAAATAATTCAGCATAAAACCAATTATCATTTCTCCGTCGTCATCCCAATTGGAAAAGTGTGATTCAATTGTTTCAATTGTATTAGTAGACTTTAAAATAAGTTCTCCAAAAATGAACTTTAAAATGGCGGTTTCCTGGGCTTTTTCTCTACTTTCCTCTAGAATATACACTTTGTATTCTGGAGACTCCACCAATTGACGAAATATGGATTTAACCATGTCATTGTCAATCCATTGTTGTGGCTTCACAATTTCAATGGCTTTTTTGAATTTTTCGGATTCAAGGGTTTGCCAAACGATACTGTTTCCGGCTAATTTGATGTTGACAGCTAAATCTGCTTGGTTGGGAAGGTTTTTAGAGGCTCTTTGTAAGGCCTCAATCTCTGCATAACTTGCAATTTGATGCATTAAATGAACTAGGTAAACGAATATATTACGGGACTTATCAAACTCTTTTTGAAGTAAACCCGCTGCAGTTGAGACGTTTTGAGGGTCTAGCATGTACATGACCTGCATTACTTTAATTCGGATATTTCTTCGGTTCATCATAATTATAAGAGCTATTGGGGTTGCAAATCTATAATAAAATTGCTTAAAACTGACATTTTTGGCATTAATTTGCGTCCTCGTAACAAAATTACAAGCAGAACTGAAATTTTGACCTATCTATTTGCTTTTAAGACAGATGGCATGGTTATAGCAGTTATGTTAATACCTTTATTAATCAATTAAAAAGATAAACTATGGCTAAGAGTTCGGCAAAAAAATTAAACATTACCCCGCTACATGACAGAGTAATTGTTATGCCTGCCGCTGCTGAAGAGAAAACAGCTGGTGGAATCATCATCCCAGACACTGCAAAAGAAAAGCCACAACGTGGAACAGTTGTAGCTGCTGGTCCTGGTAAAAAAGATGAGCCTGTAACTGTAAAAGTGGGTGAAACTGTATTATACGGCAAATATGCTGGTACAGAAATCCAAATCGAAGGTCAAGACTTATTGATCATGCGTGAAAGTGATATCCTTGCAATTGTTTAATTGTTAGGAAGAATTTTAATTAAAGAATTTAAAAATTAACCGATTATGTCTAAAATGATTTTTTTCGACTTAGAAGCGAGAAATAAAATGAAAAAAGGGGTTGACACTTTAGCCAACGCCGTGAAAGTAACTTTAGGGCCAAAAGGTCGTAACGTGGTGATTGAAAAGAAATTTGGATCACCATCTATTACTAAGGATGGTGTTTCTGTTGCAAAAGAAATTGACTTAGAAGATCCTATCGAAAATATTGGTGCGCAAATGGTAAAAGAAGTTGCAAGCAAAACCGCTGATCAAGCTGGTGATGGTACAACTACAGCAACTGTTTTAGCACAAGCTATTATTGGTGAAGGTTTAAGAAACGTGACTGCTGGCGCAAACCCAATGGATTTAAAACGCGGTATTGATAAAGCAGTAGAAAAAGTAGTAGCAAGTTTAAAAGCACAATCTCAAACTGTTGGTAACGACGCTAAAAAGATTGAGCAAGTTGCTTCTATTTCTGCGAATAACGATAATGAAATTGGAAAATTAATTGCCCTTGCAATGAGCAAAGTGGGTAAAGAAGGTGTGATCACAGTAGAAGAAGCGAAAGGTACAGATACGACAGTAGATGTTGTAGAAGGTATGCAATTTGATCGTGGATACGTTTCTCCTTACTTCGTTACCAATAGCGAAAAGATGGAAGCTGAAATGCAAAATCCTTATATCTTAATTTATGATAAGAAGATTTCAGCAATGAAAGACATCTTACATATTTTAGAGAAAGTGGCACAAACAAGTCGTCCATTAGTGATTATTGCTGAAGACTTAGAAGGTGAAGCAATGGCAACATTGGTGGTGAATAAATTACGTGGTACTATTAAAGTTGCTGCTGTAAAAGCACCAGGTTTTGGTGACAGAAGAAAAGAAATGTTAACTGATATTGCGATCCTAACTGCAGGTACTGTCATTAGCGAAGAGCAAGGATTCAAATTAGAAAATGCAGACTTGTCTTATTTAGGTCAAGCCTCTTCTATTACAATCGACAAAGACAATACAGTGATCGTTGGTGGTAAAGGTAAAAAAGCGGATATCACTTCTCGTGTAAATCAAATCAAGGCGCAGATCGAGAATACAACTTCTGATTACGATAAAGAAAAATTACAAGAGCGTTTAGCTAAATTAAGTGGTGGTGTAGCTGTTTTATATGTTGGAGCTGCAACAGAAACTGAAATGAAAGAAAAGAAGGATCGTGTAGACGATGCTTTACACGCAACACGTGCAGCAGTTGAAGAAGGTATTGTACCTGGTGGTGGTGTGGCTTATATCCGTGCCGTTGCAAGTTTAGAAAAATTAAAAGGTGCTAACGAAGATGAGAATACAGGTATTCAAATTGTACGTCGTGCAATTGAAGAACCACTTCGTCAAATTGTGAAGAATAGCGGTATCGAAGGTTCTATTGTTGTTCAAAGAATCAAAGAAGGTAAAGACGACTTTGGTTTCAATGCAAGAACAGAAGTTTTCGAAAACTTATTCAAAGCTGGTGTAATCGATCCTACTAAAGTAACAAGAGTTGCTTTAGAGAATGCAGCATCTATCGCTTCTATGTTGTTAACAACAGAGTGTGTGATTGCTGACAAGCCAAAACCAGAAGCTGCTCCACATGGTGGTGGCGCTCCTGATATGGGTGGAATGGGTTACTAGTCACTTTAAGGAAAGTATAAAAAAAAGTCCTCCAAGCAATTGGAGGACTTTTTTTATTGATTAAACTGATTGTTCTTCTTTAGTAAAATACAATTGGAATCCTTTTACCAATAATAATTGCGCAATACCATAAGTCGCCATCGTGACTAAACCTATATTCTCTATAGGACTTTGCGTAGACCAAGAAAATTTATTAAAAGCAAGTACCGTATCGGATGCGATAAAAAATAACATGCCTGGTATCCAAAATAAATTGGCAATCATTTTAGTAGGCTTATTATTAGATAAATGAATAGCCATTAATGCTGCTAAACAGATAAGGGCCATATATACTAATATGGGATAAATCAATGGTCCTATGGCAGTTTTTAATTGAAAATAAATAAACCAACAAAAGAAAAGTAACAAAGAACTTGAAACTTTAAATGCTGTTGATTTAGGCTGCTTCAAACTATATATTTTACTAAAAAATATAATGTTAAAAATATGTGTTGTCATAAATGCAATCATCCCAGGAATAAATAAGGCATCCGACAATAAAAATGCATCCCCTAAGAAGGATCCAAACAAACCAACTAAAATGAGGAACTTGCTTTTGGCAGCCGAAGCAAAAAATGGTTGCACATAAAAAAATAACATCAAAAAAGGCAGTAAGACCAACTTAGAACCATATTGTATACTTGTATAGCCTAGCAATTGTGCAAATAAATGCAGCATTAAAATGAGCAGGTAAATTGTGATACCAAATTTTTGAATGAATGGTTTCATATTTTTGATTTTCGTAAAAAAGTACACTAAATATAGTTAAAGCAAGGGAATACAGAATTCAATGCATAAATTTGCACATGATTCAACCAGACGAAGCAGCATTTTTTGCCTATTGGGAAAAAGAACGCACCCTGCCCCATTATAAACGCAAACCCTTTTTGAGAGGGTTTAGTATCAGTTTATTGATGGGTATTGTGGTCTTATTGATCGCAGAAATGGGCTGGTATGAAAGAGCCAATATGGTAGCCAATTCCCGAGGCAATATTATATGGATATTAATCGCCATTGTATTGATTTCTTTAGGATTTGGATGGATTTATCAGCAATTTACCTGGGAAATGAATGAACAACGTTTTAATGAAATCAAGCACTTAAAAAATAAAAAATCATCCTAATGATACATTTGACACCAAAAAACACCCTAAAAACAAGTTATTCAAGCATTATAAGCTTGTTTTTAATCATTGCAGGAATAGCCCTTTTAACGGCTTGTAATAAATCAGATAATAATGACCCACAATCGACTGCTTGCGCTATAAAAGCATCCTATACGAATGATAGCAATGCTGCTCAAAGAGCACAGATGATTGCTTTTTGTAATAACAATGGCATCACTTATACAATACACCCAAGTGGCATTTTATACCAAATCACAACTCCTGGTGATACAACAAAGCCTGATCTATGTACTTCATTAACAATGACTTACACGGGTAAATTGATGACAGGGATCCAATTTGACAAGGGTACCATTACTTATCCCTTAAAGGATTTAATTGTTGGCTGGCAGATTGCCGTGCCGTTGATTGGTAAAGGTGGAAAAATCAAAATGGTCATCCCATCCTCTTTGGCATATGGCCCTAATGCAAATGGAAGCATTCCTGCCAATTCTCCCCTCTATTTTGAAATGAGCATCGACTAGGAATCACCCCAAAATAATGGTCAAATAGGGCTCATTTTAGGCTTGTTTCCACTATATTTGCCGACTAAAAAAAGTTAACCAAACTATTATGCAACTCAAAGGATTAGTGCGCTTTTTTACATTTGCGCTTATTTTAATTTGTCTTTACCAATTATCTTTTACTTGGTTCGTTAGAACGCATGAAAAAGCAATGGATGCTAAAGCAACAGCTTGGGTCAACAAACTCCCTAAAGCAGAACAGGTTTATCCAAGTGATAAAGACCAACAATTTTTATACAACGACAGCGTAGCTGATGCTAAAAAAGTATACTACAAGCGTTTATTAGACAGTACAAAAGATACTAAGCTATTCTTTGGCTTAACAACTTATGCTGCAGCTAAGGAAAAGGAATTGATGTTAGGTCTTGATTTACAAGGTGGTATGAGCGTTACCATGGAAGTTGGATTAGATGGTTTAATTAAATCTTTGGCCAACTACTCTAAAGAACCAGCTTTCAACACTGCATTAACCAACGCAGTAAGCAAAAAAGCAAACAGCAATGCTGATTTGATTACTTTGTTTACTTCAGAATATAAAGCCTTAAACCCAACAGGGAGTTTAGCCCCTTTATTTGCTACAAGAAGCAATGGTAAATTAAAGTTTGATGCCTCTGATGCAACTGTCACTACTTATTTACAAGAGCAGTCTATCCAAGCGTTTAACAATACCTACAGGATTTTAAATACCCGTATTGACCGTTTTGGATTAGCGTCTCCATCCATTAACCCTGATCCTACCAAAGGGATTATCAATATTGAATTAGCGGGTATTTCAGATAAAGAGCGTGTACGTTCTTATTTACAATCTACGGCTAACTTACAGTTTTTTGAAGTGTATACTTTTGAAAACAGAGACTTTCAAAATGCCATTTTAGCTGCTGATAAAGCAATTGAATTGAGCAATGCAGGTATCGTTGATTCAACTGTGGTTGCTAAAATAGATACAGCAAAAACAAATGCGGCTAAAAACCCATTGTTAAAAATAGTTCAGTTCACCCAACCTTATCAAGCAAAAAATGGTCAATACATTTTCCCTGCTGAGATTGGTTATACTTTGAAAAAAGATTCTGCAGTATTAAATGCATATTTAGCATTACCAGAAGTAAAATCTAAGTTCCCTTCGAACTTGGTATTCATGTATGGTAAGCCTGATGAATCAGATCCTAAAGCAAAAGATGTGTTGGCTTTATACGCTATCAAAACTTTAGAAAATGGATTAGCAGAATTAGAAGGCGACAATGTTGCCAATGCAGCACAAGATTTTGATGAGCGCGGAAAAGTAGCTATCAAAATGAATATGGATAAGATTGGTACAAGCATTTGGGCTAAAATGACTTCTAAGAATGTAGGTAAGCCAATTGCGATTGTCTTAGATAATATCGTTTATTCTGCACCAAATGTAAATGACGCCATTACAACTGGTAATTCTCAAATATCAGGAAACTACTCATTAAAAACGGCACAGGATTTAGCACAAATTTTAGAGAGTGGTAAATTACCTGCTCCGGCTAAAATTGTAGCAGAACAACAAGTTGGTCCAACATTAGGAGCTGCATCTATTCAAGGTGGCGCCATGGCCTTTGGTATTGCTTTTTTAGTGATTTTTGCCTTGATGTTGATTTACTTTAACACAGGTGGATGGGTTGCGAATATCGCGTTGATCTTAAACTTATTATTTACTGTTGGTATCTTAAGTGCACTAGGTTTTACATTAACTGCACCAGGTATTGCCGGTTTGGTCTTGACCATTGGTATGGCCGTGGATACGAACGTAATTATATTTGAAAGAATCAAAGAGGAATTAACTAAAGGAAAGAGCTACCAATTAGCTGTTGCTGATGGATACAAGCGTTCCATGTCTCCTGTATTGGATGCACACGTTACAACCCTTTTAACTGCGATTATCTTAGCTTATTTTGGCTTGGGTCCTGTATTAGGATTTGCTACTACTCAGATCATTGGTATCTTATTGTCTTTGTTCTGTGGTATCCTAGTTTCTAGATTGATCACTGATATTTACACAAGTAAGAATAGACATTTCCAATATTTCACTGCTGTTTCAAGAGGTGTATTTAAGAATGCAAATTTCAAATTCATCGAATTCAGAAAGTATGCATATGTCTTATCCATAGTTGTATTGATTGGTGGTATCGCTTCTTTCTTCAACGGATTTGACGAAGGTGTTGAATTTGCCGGTGGACGTAGCTTCACTGTTAAGTTTGATAAGACTGTGAATATTGAAGAAGTAAGAAACGACTTGAAAGCAGTATTTGGTGAAGCACCTATCATTAAAACGGTAGATACTAAAAACCAAATCAATATCACGACTTCTTACAAAATTAAAGATCAAGGTAATAATGTAGACCAAGAAGTGGAGTCCTTATTATTTAAAGGTTTATCTAAGCAATTGCCTGCAGGAACTTCTTACAAAGAATTTGACGAGCAGTACAAGCAACAACAACAAAAAGTTTTGCCTTCTATCTCTGATGATTTAAAAGCAGGTGCAACTAAGGCAACCCTTTTCGCTTTAATTGCAATTTGTTTATACATCTTTATTCGTTTCCGTGATTGGAGATATTCTTTAGGTACGATCTTCTCATTGTTACACGATGTATTTGTGACATTGATTGTATTTAGTTTCTTAAGAGAAGTCGTTCCATTCCCATTAGAGATTGATCAGCACTTTATTGCTGCGATTCTTACGGTGATTGGTTTCTCTATGAATGATACTGTGATTGTATATGACCGTATTCGTGAGGATAGTCATTTAATGAAAGGTCAAGACAATGCGACTATCATTAATAAAGCAATCAACCAAACATTATCAAGAACAGTGATGACTTCATTGACGGTATTCTTAACCATCTTAATCTTATTCATCTTTGGTGGTGAAGTAACAAGAGGTTTTGCATTCGCCATGTTGATTGGTGTTGTCACAGGTACTTACTCTTCTATCTTTGTAGCGGCTCCAGTATTAGTAGACTTTGCTAAGAACAAGCCATTGGGTTCAGAACCAAAAGCAAAAAAACATAGTGCTAGCAATGCATAAACTGTTTTGATTGAATATAAAAAAGCCCCTCGAAATTCGAGGGGCTTTTTTTGTGCTATACTTTATGTTTTTTGAAATTAGCTAAGAAATTTTTCTAAAAAATTAAACTGCAAATGAAGTACCGCATCCACAAGTACTCGAAGCATTGGGATTGGTAAAAGTAAATCCACGGCTATTCAATCCACCCTGCCAATCTATCTGCATTCCATATAAATAAATCTGATGCGATGTTTCAATGCAACAAGGGATACCCTCAATTGAAAATAAAAGGTCTTTATCTGTGGTGACATCAAAACCTAAGACATAGGTCATTCCACTGCATCCACCACCTTTTACACCCACTCTTAGCCTTTGTTGTTGATCAAAATCTGGGGCATGCATTAAACGCTCAATTTCTTGAATCGCACCTGCTGTAAAACTGACTGGTGTCGCTGCAGTATCGGTTATTGTAGACATAAATAATTAATTTAAGGTATTGTATAACTCGAAAAATTCAAGCTACATAATTTATACAAAATTAACACTTATAATGGGTTTGTATGGCTCCAAATTTATCGAAAAAGGAAAATTATTGCGCTTAAAAACAAGCAAATATTCGTAATTTGTACTATGGAATTAAACAAGAAGCATACGGACAGTGGGATAGAGATTCAACAGGTCTATACCCCATCGGATCTTCCAGATTCAGCAAAAGCAATTCCGGATCCAGGCAGTTACCCTTATATTAGAGGGGTGCAAAAGGATATGTACCGAGGGAAATTGTGGACAATGCGTCAGTATGCTGGTTTTTCTACGGCCCAGGAAAGCAACCAACGCTATCACTATTTATTATCGCAAGGGGTCATGGGTCTTAGTGTTGCTTTTGACCTACCTACTCAAATTGGTTATGATGCAGACCATGCTTTGGCAGACGGAGAAGTTGGCAAAGTGGGTGTTTCTATTTGTTCTATCGAGGATATGGAAGTTTTATTTGATGGTATTCCTTTGGATAAAATCAGTACTTCCATGACCATCAATGCCACTTCGTTTATTCTCTTAGCATTGTATGTAGCGGTCGCCAAAAAAAGAGGGATCGATTTAAAACAACTTTCTGGTACCATCCAAAATGATATATTAAAAGAATACGCTGCAAGAGGCACTTATATCTATCCGCCAAGACATTCCATGCGTATCATTACAGATATTTTTGAATGGTGCAGTTCCAATTTACCAAAATGGAATAGCATCTCTATTTCTGGATACCATATTCGTGAAGCAGGAAGTACTGCGGTGCAGGAAATTGCATTTACCTTAAGCAATGGTAAAGCCTATGTGGAAGCTGCATTAGCAAAAGGATTAGATATTAATGTATTTGGAAAAAGACTATCCTTTTTCTTTAACGCACACAATAACTTATTTGAAGAAGTCGCTAAGTTTAGAGCGGCAAGAACCATTTGGGCAAAGATGATGAAGGACTTAGGGGCCACAGATGAAAAAGCAATGATGTTACGTTTTCATACACAAACAGGTGGGGCCACTTTAACAGCCCAGCAACCTCTTAACAATATTACAAGGGTGACCATTCAAACCATTGCAGCTGTCATGGGTGGCACACAGAGTTTGCATACCAATGGGTTTGATGAAGCACTAGGCTTACCTACCGAACAAGCTGCTACAATTGCTTTAAGAACACAACAAATAGTGGCGTTTGAGAGTGGTATCCCAGAAACTGCAGACCCATTAGCAGGTAGTTATTTTGTAGAAAATTTAACCGCAGAAGTCGAAACCAAAGCACTTGAATTGATACAACAAATTGATACAATGGGTGGATCGGTTGCTGCGATTGAATCTGGATGGATGCAACAAAAAATTAGTGATAGTGCCTATAAGTACCAAAAAGATATTGAATCAAAAGAAAAAATCATTGTAGGTGTCAATGAATACCAATCAGAAGAAAGTAATAAAATCCCTGTTTTTAAAATTGACGCACGCATTCAGCAAGCTCAAATTGAGAAAATAAAAGTATTAAAAGCAAATCGTGATCAAGCACTTGCATTAAGTTGCTTGGCAGCGATTAAGGACGCAGTCAACTCAGGACAAAATATGATACCAGCTGTGATTGCTGCTGTAGAGGCCAAATGTACTTTGGGAGAAATTTCAGATGTTCTTAGAAACCTATTTGGAGAATACCAAGCTTAAACCAATCCATCTTTAAATAATTTTATCAATTCATTCTACCTAATATTCAACTAATTTTTTAATCCTATTTTAATAATTTAAATTCTTTCATCATAAAAATCTATCCAATGCGTAAACTATTATTCGCAATAAGCTTATTGATTGCAGGCAATTCAATAGCACAAGAACTACCAAAAAATTATGCCCAACTTGTAGAAAAAGTAGAGCCTGAATTAATTCAATGGAGAAGACATTTTCACCAAAATCCAGAATTATCCAATAGAGAATTCAATACTGGAAAATACATTGCAGATTTCTTAAAAACATTACCTGGTATCGAAGTGCGCTACCCTGTTGCTAAAACGGGTGTTGTAGCAGTATTAAAAGGTGGTAAGCCAGGTGCTGTTATTGCATTAAGAGCAGATATAGATGCATTGCCAGTTTTTGAAAGAAGTAACTTACCATTTGCCTCTAAAGTCACAACAGATTTTGATGGTAAAAAAGTCTCAGTAATGCACGCTTGTGGTCATGACTCACATACCGCTATGCTAATGGCAACAGCCAAAGTATTGCATGCCATGCAGAAAGATCTTCCTGGCACTGTTATATTTTTATTTCAACCAGCCGAGGAGGGTGCTCCAGCGAATGAAGAAGGTGGTGCACAATTAATGATCAAAGAAGGCGCTTTAGACAACCCAAAAGTAGAGGCAGTCTTTGGGATACATATTAATTCACAAACTCCAGTAGGTACTTTAAAATATAAATCTGGTGCATTCATGGCTGCTGCTGATTGGTTTAATATCAAAGTAAATGGTAAAGGAAGTCACGGTTCACAACCTTGGGGTGGTGTAGATCCAATTGCAGCATCTGCTCAAATCATTGAAGGATTACAACATATTGTAAGTAGACAAATGGATTTAACAACTGCTCCTGTAGTTATTACAGTGGGCGTAATGAATGCTGGTGTTCGCCAAAATATTATTCCAGAAACTGCAGAGTTAAGTGGTACTATTAGAACGCTTGATAGTAAAATGCAAAAAGAAGTACATGAGCGAATCAAGCATACTGCAAAAACAATTGCAGCAAGTTCTGGTGCTACTGCCGATGTGATCATTGAAACAAAAACTTTGGTAACTTATAATGACCCAAGTTTAGTGAAGAAAACATTACCAGCTTTAATTAAAGCAGCAGGTACGGACAATGTATCAGAATCTACTTGGGTGACTGGTGCAGAAGATTTTTCATTCTTTGGTGAAAAAGTACCTAGTTTCTTTTTTAATTTAGGTGCTCTACCAAAAGGAACTGATCCTAGTAAAGCAGGCCCGCATCATACACCAGATTTTTATTTAGATGAGTCAGGATTTATTGTTGGTGTGAAAGCATTTTGTCAATTGGTTTTTGACCATTCAAAAACGAAGTAAGCTATTTTGGTGCAGGATAATTTCTTGCACCAAATAATAAGCTACCAATTCTTACCATCGTGCTTCCTTTCGTAATGGCTAATCCATAGTCCGAACTCATGCCCATGCTAAGGGTATTAAATGTTCCATCAGGGAAAGCAGGTTGGGCTTTATCAAAATACATTTTTAAAGTCGTGAACTCCTGGCTCAATAAAGCTTGGTCCTCAGAAAAGCTAGCCATCCCCATTAAACCTCTAATTCGAATATTAGAATAACTAGATAGCCTTCCGCTCATTAATAACTCGTGCAATGCAGGGCCATCAAAACCAAACTTTGTTTCCTCTGTTGCAATATGAATTTGCAATAGACAATCAATGATACGATTTTGCTTAATTGCTTGCTTATTAATTTCTTGTAATAATTTCTCTGAATCAACCCCATGAATCATATACACAAATGGGGCAATGTATTTTACTTTATTGGATTGAAGGTGTCCAATAAAATGCCATTGAACGTCTTTTGGTAATGCTGCTTCTTTATCGACCAACTCTTGCACATAGTTCTCGCCAAAAGCACGATGACCTAATGCATATAATTCCATGAGCTCCTCTTGAGGCTTGGTTTTACTCACGGCTATCAGGGAAACTCCTTGGTCTACTAGTGTAGCTTGGATAGATTGGTAAGCTGAAATATTAACTGGCATAGACTATAAAGGTAATCAGAACAAACCAAATAAGCAATCCATTATGAGAATACTAACAATCCATTATTTAGTGATAGATCGTCCAATCACCATCTTCTGAATCTCTGATGTGCCTTCATAAATTTGTGTAATTTTTGCATCACGCATTAGGCGCTCCACATGAAATTCTTTCACAAATCCATATCCACCATGTACTTGAACAGCTTCTGTAGTCGCCCACATGGCCGTATCACTTGCGTGTAATTTTGCCATAGCTGCGCTCATCACATAATCCATATGATTGTCTTTCTCCCAAGCCGCTTTATAACATAATAATCTTGCTGTCTCAATTCGAGTGGCCATTTCTGCCAATTTAAATTGTATTGCTTGGTGCTCATGAATTGGTTTACCAAAAGATTTTCTTTCTTTACTATAAGCCAAAGCCAATTCGTATGCGCCACTTGCAATGCCTAATGCTTGCGCTGCAATTCCAATACGTCCACCATTCAAGGTTTTCATTGCAAAATTAAATCCAAATCCATCATCCCCTATTCTATTTTCTTTTGGAACAATCACATCCATGAATGAAATAGAATGTGTATCACTTCCACGAATCCCCATCTTATTTTCTTTAGGGCCTACCGTAATACCAGGTGTATTTTTTTCAACGATAAATGCATTGATTCCTCTTGATCCCTTTGAAGCATCCGTTTGTGCCATCACTAAGTAGACCGATGCAGTTGAGCCATTGGTGATCCAGTTTTTTACACCATTCAATACATAATGATCTCCTTTATCAATCGCGCTTGTATGTTGATGCGTTGCATCACTGCCCGCCTCTGGTTCACTTAATAAAAAAGCACCTACATACAATTCACCGTCTTTCTTGCCTTGTGCTAGCGGCGTTAAATATTTTTGCTTTTGTGCTTCATTGCCATACTTTTCTAAACCCCAACATACTAAACTATTGTTCACACTCACACATACACTCACACTTGAATCTACTTTACTAATTTCTTCCATCGCTAATACATAACTAATGGTATCCATACCCGCACCACCATATTCAACAGGTGTCATGATCCCCATAAAACCAAGATCGGCTAATTGTAGTAATTGTTCTTTAGGTACTTTTTGGTGTTCGTCTCTTTCAATGACACCCGGAAGACATTGTTGTTGTGCAAATTCACGAGCTGCTTTTTGAATCATTAACTGCTCTTCTGATAAGCTTAAATCCATAGTAAAAATATTTGTTCAAAATTACACTAACAATTGTTAGCAATCAAAATATTTTAGAAGATTTTTTACATGATTTGTCTTTAAAAAAATAGCCAAATAAATTCGGCCATTTTAAGATTAATTTGAAAGTTTTGCTTGAATTAGTTGAGACAAAACCGAACTATCTGCTTGATTCATTAAACGAGAACTGTCTTGTCTAAAATGACGCTTAAATGCAAGTATCGCAGCGATGCTGTCTTTGGTTTCATAACCCACTAAACTCAATGCTTGTTTTATGGACAAACCTGATGGAAGATGATAGTTTGAATCTGGTTCAAACCAAATACCATAGCCCAAATTAGCCAAGGTTTTCCATGGAAAATTGATATTGGGATCTACTTTACGTCTTGGTGCAATATCACTATGTCCAATAAAATGATCTACTGGAATTTGATATTTATTTTTTAGTTGGGCAAGCAATTGTAAAAGGCTGTTTATTTGAGCTGTTTCAAAAGGCTCAAAACCATTGTTGTCAATTTCTATTCCAATAGAACTTGAATTAAGGTCTGTATTGTTTCCCCAGCTGCCAATCCCTCCATGCCAAGCCCTCATATAGTCATTCAACATATGGTGTATGGTTCCATCTTTACAAATCACATAGTGTGCACTCACTTTTGTTCTTTCTAATGTAAAAGTTTTCAAAGTTTGTTCACAAGAATTTTGAGCTGTGTGGTGGATGACTACAAAATTAGGTTTACGTAAATCAAAATTGGTTGTACCTACCCATTCTTTGGCAAGGGGTAATTGATTCTCTGATTGTATTTCAGGAGACAATACTATTTTTTTGGATAATAGTTTTGCTTGTCGAATGTATTGACGATTGGTATTGCCATAAGGAAAACTGCTGCAGGCATAAATACCAACGATGAGTATTAAGAAAGTCAAATATTTTAAACGCATAATCCTAATTTAAAAAAAATGAATTGAATTTAAAAGAATAGAATTGAATTATAGTTACTTCTTATTTTAAAGAAGGTTCTTGTTGACTCAAACAATGGAAACTTCCTAGTCCCCATATAATATCTGTTGAATCTATGCCAACCACTGTTCTTGTTGGGAAACAATCTTGTATAATGCCCATTGCTACATCATCTCTATCACAACGAAAAGTTGGAACCACCACATGTGCATTACTAATATAAAAATTCGCATAAGAGGCAGGCAGGAATTGGTCTTCGTAAATCACATTTGCAGGCATTGGTAATTCAACAATATTCAATTGCTTACCATTGATCAAACGCATTTGTTGTAATTCTTTTAAGTTGTCTTGTAACAAAGTATAATTTTCTGAATCCTTATTGGATTCTACCACTGTCACAACCGTGTCTTCATTCACAAAACGAACTGTATCGTCGATATGTCCATCTGTGTCATCTCCCACAATACCTTCAGACACCCATAACACTTGCTCTACACCATAATAATCGCAAAGGTATTGTTCAATTTGTGTTTGATTCAAATGCGGATTTCGATTTTCATTCAATAAACAACATTTTGAAGACATGACCGTTCCGGCGCCGTTAAAATCAACAGACCCACCTTCCATAATAATATTTGGATAAAAAACAGGAAGTTTCAATGCATCGGCGATACGAGTTGGAATCACATCATCTAAATCATAGGGAGGATATTTACCACCCCAAGCATTGATATTCCAATCCACAATCGCTTTAGGCGCATCTGGATTGTTTCCAATTAAAAAACTTGGGCCATGATCTCTACACCATGCATCGTTGGTTGGATGTATAAAAAAATGAACCTTTGTTAAATCTACCTTTAGCGCCTGCATCATTTTCGTAGCAGTTGCTTGCATCGAAGCATCCACCACATTGATACAAACCTTTTGAGATAGGGTTAAAATTTTAATGAATTCAATATAAGACGGATAGATACTGTCTAATTTTCCTGGCCAGCTTGCCTCTTTATGTGGCCAACTTAACCAAGTGGCATCTTGTTTTGCAAACTCAGCAGGGAAAGTATATCCCAATGCTTTTGGTGTGGCTCCATCCAATATGGCTTCTTGTATATTTTGATGCATTTTATTGCTCATCGTCTATATATCTTTGAGTGATGGGTTGGTAAGAATCAATTCGGCGATCGCGTAAAAACGGCCAATGGGTTCTATAACTATCCGATTTTTCTGTATCTATATCCACCACTGCAATTTCTTCTTGATCATGTGATGCTTTGTACAATAAAGTTCCAAATGGATTACTTACAAAACTACCACCCCAGAACTGCATTAAACCATCTTGCTCTAATCCAACACGATTTACACTAATCACTGGAACGCCATTGGCCACAGCATGACTTCTTTGAATGGTCTGCCATGCATTGTATTGTTCTGTATTAGTTGCTTCGTCCTGTGCTGTAGCCCAACCAATTGCTGTTGGATAAAATAACATTTCTGCACCCATTAAACTTGTAATTCTTGCAGCTTCTGGATACCACTGATCCCAACAGATCAAAACACCAATAGTAGCAAATTTAGTTTTGAAAACCTTATACCCTAAATCACCCGGTGTAAAATAAAATTTTTCATAATAAGCTGGATCATCAGGAATATGCATTTTACGATACTTTCCTAAATAGGTTCCATCCGCATCCAATACGGCAGTTGTATTATGATATAAGCCTTCTGCTCTTTTCTCAAATAAAGATGCAATAATCACGATGTTTAATTCCTTTGCCAACAGGGCTAATTCGTCTGTTGTTTTACCAGGAATTGGTTCAGCTAATTTAAAGTTTTCATACGCTTCCACATCACAGAAATACAATGAAGTATATAGCTCTTGCAAGCAAACAATTTGCGCACCTTGCTTTGCTGTAGCTTTAATTTTTTCGATTGCTTTTGCTTTATTAGCTTGTACATCTGCAGTACAAGACATTTGTATTAAACCAACTTTTACTATTGCCATATTGCGTTTTTTAAAAAGTCTATTAAGTCGTCTTTTGAATGAATCCATCAAAACTTTGTATACCAATCATTTTCTCTGAAATAAATCCTTCTGCATACTGCACTCCAATTTGTTGTCCAAACTCTTTAGCACGTCCTTTAATGAATGTTAAAAAAGAATCACTAGAAATAAAAGTATCCGGCTCATTTGAATTTGGATTGTAAAACTGAGATGTATACGCTAAAATAGATTCCATTTTTTTATCCATGTAGGCACTTATATCCAATACAAAATTAGGTTGTAAATTCCTGGATTGAATATAATGAAACACCTGTGTTGGTCTCCAAGCAACTTGTGCAACTCCGTTATGGGTGGTTTGAACTTTAACCAATCCAGCTAAAAAAGCAGCATCCGCTACTAACTTAGCAGCTCTGCCATGATCTGGGTGACGATCTTCTGGGGCGTTGCATAAAATAATATCGGGTTGGTATTTTCTGATCATTTCAATCACCCCCATTTGGTGCGCTTGATCATTCACAAAAAAACCATCTTGCATACCTAGATTTTCTCTAACAGTAGCACCAATGATTTCACCTGCTAATACTGCTTCCTTTGATCTATCAGAAACAGTTCCTCTTGTACCTAGTTCTCCTTGGGTAAGATCGATGATGCCTATTTTTTTTCCTTCAGCTACAGCAGCTAGCAAAGTACCACCACATCCTAATTCCACATCATCTGGGTGTGCACCAAAGGCCAATATATCTAATTTTTGCATAGTCTATTTATTTAGCAATTCCTTAGACAAAGGTAAGTATTGAATAGGAAAGATGGGCAAATTGTATCCTGATACAAAAAACCCTTTCCGACTGATGTTGGAAAGGGTTTATGAAAATTAAATGCTTTAAATTATTTTGCTTTTGCGTAACGCTTGTTGAACTTATCGATACGACCAGCAGTATCTACTAACATGTTCTTACCTGTGTAGAAAGGGTGAGATGTGTTTGAGATCTCCACTTTGATTACTGGATACTCTTTACCGTCTTCCCATAAGATTGTTTCCTTAGTGTTTGCACTAGACTTACCTAAAAAAGAAGTTTGGTTACTCATGTCTTTGAAGACAACGAAACGATACGCTTCTGGATGGATACCTTGTTTCATATTATGATGTTTAAGGCTGCACGGTTTTTGCCGTGACAATTATAAAATAGGTTGCAAAAGTAGGCTAAAATGCCTTTTTAAACAAATTTTTGGCTGGAAAGTCACAGAGAATGGACTTTTATACAGACATAATTAGGACTTCATATTGATGTATTGCAATGGAACGCCAAAGTTTTCGGTCCTACAAGCCGCTATAACTTCCTGTAAATCATCGATTTTCTTCCCAGTACATCTAATAATATCGTCCATAATTGCGGTTTGCACCTTTAAACCCTTGTCTTTGATGAACTTAACAATTTTTTTAGCATCTTCTTGCTTTAAGCCATTTCTTACCGGCAGGTCTTGTTTAAAGGTCTTACCGCTTGGTTGTGGGGTTTTTGACAAATCAAATGCATTGGCATCTATTCCTTGTTTGATGGATCTACTTAAAAGCACATCCACAATTTGTTGGAGTTTCATCTCAGAATCAGACTCTAATTTAATCATGAAGTCTTTTTTATTTAGATCAATCACCACATGAATTCCTTTAAAATCAAACCTATTGGTGATTTCTTTTTTCACCACATTTACAGCGTTGTCTAATATTTGAACGTCTACTGAACTTGCGATATCAAATGATGGCATAATGAAAATTTAAAGATGATTAAAAAACGATTGTATTAAAAATTTTGGATTGGGATTAAGCTTTTTTTATAGGGAACCAAGTTTTTGATTTAACAATAAACAACCCACCAATCAATATTAAAATTACGGAAATCAATTCGGCTTGCGTTGGTTGAAATGGTAAAAAATCATATTTATTATTCACCCTAATCTTTTCAATCAAAAATCTTTCTCCACCAGCAAAAATTAAATAAATGCCCGTTAAGATACCTGGCTGAGTTACTCTCTTTCTAAAGCTCCACATGATAGCAAATAAAATGAACATCATAATGATCTCATACAATGCTGTTGGATACACTGGCAAAGGCAACTGATTACAATAAGTGCCCACACATCCAGGGATTGCTACCCCTTCGTTCACTACATTATGAGGATATTGATAGGCCCATGCCCAATCTGGAATCCATCCAAATGGTTTTGGATTGGTATTCACGATACCCCAATCACCGTCACCACTAATTTGACAACCAATTCTGCCTGCGGCATACGCAAATAACATGGTAGGCGCCATAGCGTCTGCAAAATGTATAACCGAAATTTTTTGCTTTTTTAAATAATAGATAATCCCAATAGTCGCTAAAATTAATCCTCCAAAAAAGGTCAATCCACTAAAAGAAATAAGTGAACCAATTGGATCTTTGCTGAACTCCTCTAGGTTTTCTAAATTGTGAAAAATCTTTGCCCCAAGGAAGCCCCATAGTGCAGCTTTCAATACAATATCACCTACTCTATCCTGCGGCCACACTTGTACAGTGCGGGTTTCAGGCTTTGTCAATTTTACTTTGTCCTTTTCTTTCCACTTTAAAAAAACCATGATGGCAGCTACTAAAATACCAGCACCCATACTTCCTTCTAAGGATAAAATAAAAGCTTGTGGATTATTTAAAGCCTCTGCAATGATGAATGCACCCACTAATTTGTAGCCAAATATAAATCCAAAAAATCCAGCACTTAATAATTCGCCAGTGGTTGCTGGGGCGCCAATCATTTCCTTTTCTTCTGTATAACTAAACTCTCCTAATGCAGATTTTCTTTTTAATTCAAAATACAAAACATAACCAGAGGCCACAAATGACATAGCCACAAAAAAACCAAAAGAATTCACCAATTTTAAAGCATTGAGTTCAATTCCTAGTAGGTCTTTGATTAGATAATATAAGTTAGGATACATAGTCTTATTTAAGTACTGCAAAGTAAGTGATTATTAGCAAAAAAAATGGCCACACTAGAAAGTGCGGCCGTAATTACTAACCCATCTAAAAACAAAAAGCGTTCAATATATTTCTAATTGCAATGTTCGTTGAACAAAGAAATTAAGTGTTGTGCGATCACTTGCGCAGGGCTTCCTTCAATCTGATGTCTTTCTACCATGCTCACCAATTTGCCGTCTTTAAACAAAGCAATAGCTGGTGAAGAAGGAGGATAAGGCATATGTAACGCTCTTACTTGATTGACAGCCTCTACATCGAATCCTGCAAATGCTGTAGTGATATGATCTGGTTTTTTTGTTGCGTTTGCTACTGCCATCAAAACACCTGGTCTACAAGCTCCAGCAGCGCATCCACAAACCGAATTAATCACAACCATTGTTGTACCATTTGCATTTACCACTTGATCAACTTCAGCAGCTGTTGTTAAGTCTGTGAATCCGTTATCGACTAATTCAGCTTTCATTGGTAATACAAACTCTGCAGGGTACATATCTTCTACTATTTGACTCAAAATTAGGGATTTTAAAAATCACTTACAAATTTGTTTTTGAGCCATTTTGACACTTAACAATTAAATAACAGGACGTTATGGCGTATAAAAATGCGAAATAGGAACATTTTACCTCAAATAACCCAGTATTTTTAACATGGATTGGGCAGATTGCTCTTTTGCATATACCCAATCAACCAATTTACCCGTCTTCTCATCCATTTCGACGATGACGTGTTTTGGTGATGGAATTAGGCAGTGTTTGATCCCTCCGTAGCCACTAATTTGATCTTGATAAGCACCAGTATGGAAGAAACCAACATACAATGGTTCTTTATTTTCTTCTTCCTTCTCATCCATGGTGTCATCTTTTAATTTAGGTAAGAACACTTCATTAATATGCTCCTCTGAATCATAATAATCATGACTATCACAAGTGATTCCACCAAGTACTACTCTTTGGTAATCGTTTTCCCATTTATTGACTGGAAGCATCAAGAACTTTTCTCCAATACCCCATGTATCTGGAAGTGTTGTAATGAATGAAGAATCAATCATATACCAACACTCTCTGTCGTTTTGTTTTTTCTCTGCTAATACTTTATAAATATGCGCCATGCTCTCTCCCACTGTGTAGCTTCCAAATTCAGTATAAATATTCGGCATTGGCACTTTCGCCTTTTTACAAGCTTTCTTAATATTGGACACAATCTCATTGATGATGAATTGATAATCATATTCAAAACCTAGTGAGTGCTTGATAGGGAATCCACCACCGATATTGATTGAATCTAATTCAGGACAGATTTTTTTTAATTGACAATACAAGTTGATGATCTTATTCAACTCTGACCAATAATAGATATCATCCTTAATACCTTTGTTTAAAAAGATATGCAACATCTTTAACTGAAACTTATCTTCATAGCCTTCGATCTCGTCCACATAAAATTCTAAAATATCTTTTGCACGAATACCTAAGCGAGAGGTGTAGAAAGGAAAACTAGGCTCTTCCTCTGCAGCAACACGAATACCTACCTTAAATGGCACTTTGGCATTGCGCTTATAAAATTGTAATTCTTCTACATTGTCTAATATAGGTATCACATTCTTGAATCCAGTATTGATCAATTTTGTGATTCGACTAGTATACGTTTTTTGTTTAAACCCATTGCAAATGATAAAAATATCTTTATTAATTTTTCTTCTTTTGTACAATTGATTGATGATCTCAATATCATATGCATAAGAAGTTTCTAAATGCACATTATGCGATAAAGCTTCTTCTACTACAAAAGAAAAGTGTGAACTTTTTGTACAATAACAATAAAAATACTCCCCTTCGTATTTATGCTTTTTGAAAGCATCTGCAAACATCTTTTTTGCCTTATTAATTTGCATACCAATTTTTGGCAAATAAGTGAGCTTTAAAGGCGTACCATGTTTTTCGATAATCGCTTTTAAGTCTAGGCCATTAAATTCTAGGTAACCATTTTCATTTTTATTAAACCCTTCTTGAGGGAAATGGAATGTTTGTTTTACCAGAGAAGTGTAGGTATTGTTCATGGATGAAGCAGGGGTTGTTACTGGTTAATTATTATTTTACAAAAATAGTTGTTTGAACGGATATTAGGGTTGCTTTTTTAAAGCGGGTCATAAAAAAACCGCCCCATGAATTGGAGCGGTTTTCTAATCTATTTTGAGAAGGAATTAAGCCTTCACTGATTGTACAATCTTTTGGAAAGTTTCAGGCTCATTCATTGCCATATCAGCCAATACCTTACGGTTCAAATCAGAACCTTTCTTAGCTAACAAATTAATGAACTGGCTGTAGGTTAAACCTTCTTCTCTTACTGCTGCGTTGATACGTGCAATCCACAATGTGCGATATTCACGCTTTTTCAACTTACGAGAAACATAAGAGTAAGTTAAACCTTTCTCTAATACGTTTTTGGCAACGGTATAAACGTTTTTACGCTTACCATAGAAACCTTTGGCTTGATCTAAAATCTTTTTTCTTCTTGCTCTAGATGCAACGGCATTTTTTGAACGTGGCATAATTAATATTTTTTTGAATCGGCTATTAAAAGCTTCGGACTCGGTGAATTAAATGGTTGGAATGTGAAGGAATGATTATCCTTTTAATCTTAATAAACGAAGAACGAAGTCTTTGTTAGTTGATCCTACTAGACCTTTCTTTCTCATAGCTCTTTTACGCTTTGTAGATTTCTTGGTTAGAATGTGTCTTTTGAACGCTTTTTGGAAGGTGATTTCACCGGTTCCAGTAACTTTGAAACGCTTTTTCGCGCTTGAGTTAGTTTTTACTTTTGGCATTATTATAATCTTATCGATTACTCCCTGCTGGCGGTCTTGCACGGGCGAGACACTTTTTGAGCCTTGTGGGAAATGGAGGGCGAAGGTAGTACAAGTGTAGAATATAGCAAAACAAAAGCCACATTAATGTGGCTTAAAATCATAATAGTTGGTTTTTAAAGTCTTTATATTCGTTGGAAAAGGGTTTAAAAACCAAAAAGCCACATTAATGTGGCTTAAAATCATAATAGTTGGTTTTTAAAGTCTTTATATTCGTTGGAAAAGGGTTTAAAAACCAAAAAGCCACATTAATGTGGCTTTTGTATAAAATATTCATTGAAAATCAGCATTTTAGCTGATTGCGATTCCAAAAATTAAGCGCTTGGCTTCTTTTTACCCCCTGCTTTAGGTTGGAAAATGGCAAACATTCTCTTTCCTTCCAACTTAGGCATACTTTCTAAAGTGCCTGCATCAGCTAGTCTTTCTGCGAATTTCAATAAAAGCAATTGACCTCTGTCTTGGAACATGATGGCTCTACCTTTAAATTGAACATAGGCTTTTACCTTATTCCCGTCTTGTAAAAACTTTTCGGCATGTTTTGCTTTAAAATCAAAGTCATGATCATCTGTACCTGGAGTGAAACGAATCTCTTTAATCTCTGATTGTTTTGAGTTCGCTTTCATCTCTTTTTCTTTACGCTTTTTCTCGTAAAGAAATTTCTTGTAGTCAATGACTTTACATACTGGAGGATTGGCTGTTGGAGAAATCTCAACTAAGTCTAAACCCTGTTCAGCAGCTATTTTTAGCGCATCTTGTGTGTTGTAAACGCCTACGGTGATATTCTCACCAACCAGTCGTATTTCTGGTACTCTAATACGATCATTAATACGGTGCTCAGGTTCTTGTTGTCTTTGAAACCTTGGGTTAAATCTTGGTCCTCTGTTCGGTAATGCCATTAATTGTTAAAACGTTGTTTAAGTTTGTAAAGATAGTCAATGTTATGCTTCAGGTGCCTTTCTTTCCACTATTTCTTGATGGATCTGAGAAATAAAGGCGGTTTTGTCCATCATGCCTAAATCTCCTTTGCCTTGTCTTCTGATAGACAATTGACCCTCAGTCATCTCTTTTTCTCCAATCACAAGCATATAAGGCACTTTCATTAATTCAGTATCGCGGATTTTTTTACCAATTTTTTCATTTCTATCATCAATCTCGGCACGAACACCTGCTTTACGCAATTCAGCCAATACCTCCTGTGCATAAGGCATAAACTTATCGCTAATTGGCAAGATCTTAGCTTGTAAAGGTGCCAACCAAACAGGGAATTTACCTGCATAATGCTCTAATAAGAAACCAATAAAGCGTTCATGTGTGCCTAGAGGCGCACGGTGAATAATCAATGGGGTTTCAGGTTCATTGTCTTTATTAGTGAAACTTAAATTAAATCGTTTTCCTTGTGCAAAATCCACTTGATTGGTCGCCAATGTAAACTCTCTTCCTATGATACTCCAAATTTGAACATCAATTTTTGGTCCGTAGAAAGCACCTTCGTCCTGTACTTCCACAAATGGAGTGCCTGTTTCAATCAATACTTCACGCACCATTTGCTCTGTTTCTAACCACAACTCAGGTTCGTTGATATATTTCTGACCCAATTTTGCTGGATCATGTAAACTTAGACGCATCACATATTTGTCAATTCCAAAAATAGTAAAGTACTTCAAGTACATGTCATTCACAGCTCTAAATTCTTGTGCAAATTGTTCTTTGGTACAATAGATATGTGCATCATTCATGTGCAAACAACGCACACGCATCAATCCAAATAATTCACCCGATTGCTCATAACGGTAACAGGTACCATACTCTGCAAGTCTTATTGGCATGTCTTTGTAGCTCTTCGGCTCTGCATCAAAAATTTTATGATGATGCGGACAATTCATTGCTTTCAAATAATATTTTGTGCCATCCAATTCCATTGGAGGGAACATACTATCTTGGTAATAAGGTAAGTGACCACTCGTAATATACATGCTCTCTTTAGCGATATGTGGCGTCACCACACGCTTATATCCTGCAGCTTCCTCGGTCTCTTTTGCAAGGCGTTCCAATTCTTCAATGATGATTGTACCATTTGGCATCCACAAAGGAAGTCCTGGTCCAACATCATCATCCATCGTATAAATGCCTAGTTCTTTTCCTAATTTTCGGTGATCTCTTTTCTTTGCTTCTTCTAATAATAATAAGTACTCATCCAATTCCTTTTGATTCGGGAAAGTCACGCCATAAACACGCGTCAACATTTTATTTTTTTCATCCCCTTTCCAAAAAGCACCAGCAATATTGGTGATTTTGATGGCCTTAATCGCACTTGTATTTGGAATATGTGGCCCACGGCATAAATCTGTAAAGCCGCCTTGTGTATAAAAAGTAATGGTTCCATCTTGCAATCCAGACAATAAATCTAGTTTGTATTCATCCCCCTTTTCGGTAAAATAAGCCACTGCTTCGGGCTTAGACATTTCCTTACGGATATAGTCATTGGCTTTCTTTGCCAATTCATTCATTTTCTGCTCCAATAAAACAACATCTTCTTCCTTAATAGTCTTCCCTCCTAAATCTATATCATAATAAAACCCTTTTTCTAATGCAGGTCCTACCCAGAATTTTGCACCTGGAAACTGCATTTCTACCGCTTCTGCAAGTAAATGGGCAGATGAATGCCAGAAAGTATTTTTGCCATCAGCGTCATCCCATGTTAATAATTTTAACGCTGCATCTTGATGAATTGGACGCGTTGCATCCCAAACTTCGCCATTGATAGAAGCAGCTAATACTTTTTTTGCTAAACCTTCACTAATTGATTTAGCGATACCTAATGCAGTGATACCTTTTTCATAGGATCTTACTGCCCCGTCTGGAAATTGAATTTGAACCATGTTTGTACGAATAAATATATAGCTACAAAGATAACAAAAAAAAGGATGCTTGTTTATACTTAGATTAATACTTAAATTTAAAGTTCTAATCATTTTATGACAAGGTCAACCCTACTCCTCTTTTCATGCATATTTTTTACCCAATTAAGTGCCCAAAACTTAACAGGCAGGTGGCAGGGTAGTTTTATTGCCAATGGAGATGCGTTGATCAACAATTATACCTATGAGCTGGTGATTAAAGAGAATGCAAGTCATCAAATTACGGCACAAACCATTACCAAGAAAGGCGATCAGTTTTATGCAAGTGCTTTTGCAAAAGGAAGTCATAGTCTTCGTACACAATTAGTACAAATTGATGAAACTAGTTTTGATCAAATAAAAATAGCCAATGAACTTGAGGCTTGTTTGATGTCCAATTTTTTAACCTATAAAAATATGGATGGACATGAAATTTTAGAAGGCAGTTATATGTCTACGTCCGTGAATGGCAAAAGAAATTGCGGGAGCGGTAAAGTATTTTTAGAAAAAGCACCCAGCCTATTAAGTATAAAAAATACCAAAGTAGAAAATAAAAAAACAGATACTCAAAAAACAAAAACAGTAACCGCCCAAAATACGCAGGCAAAATCCAAGCCCTCAACAACTTTGTTGGATAAACCAAGTTCGACTACTAAAATAATTGCATCAAACCCAACCACAGAAACAGCTACAGAGGAAGTTATTGTTGAAAATGAAGTTATCTCTACCAATACAATTGCTCAGAATTCAATCCGCAACGAACCGATTAATCTGCCTTGGGTGTTGGTGGGAAGAGAAAATAAATTGGTTAAAAAAATCATTACTAATAGCAAAAGTATAAGCCTCGATTTATTTGACAATGGAACCATTGACAATGATACAATCATCGTTTTTGACAATAAAAAATTATTGGTAAATAAGAAAAGATTAAGCTACAAAGCAATCCACCTCGATTTTAATTTTAGTGAAAATATGCGGGAGCATGAAGTGATTATTGTGGCACATAATATGGGCACAGTGCCTCCTAATACTGCGTTGCTTTTATTTAAAGACGGTAAGGTTAGACAGGAATATTTTATTACTTCTACCAATAAAATAAATGCCAAAATTTTGATTGTCTATGAGCCTCCAATCCAAGACTAGTCCTCTCTAATGCATGATCCTAGTTTCTAATCCTAGTGGATGGCCTTAATTAAGTTCCTGTAAGATTTGTATTGGCTGGTATTGCAGATCCATCTGATTTTGATATGGGTTGGTCCCCTTATTTTTTAATCCCATCCAACAATTATCTTCATTGTCTCTGAAAATATAGATTGTCTGCTTTTGATAGCCAATAGCAGCTAAGAACTCGATCCACTGCAAGCTTAACATTTGCGCACCCATGACGCGCTCATCTGGATTGGATTCCATTAAAATAGCGGTCATTTCGTATTGAATATTAATTAAACCTTGTACCGCTTTAAGCTGGGTTGCCGTGTCAAGGGATAAACTTTCTTGGGTCAAGCTGTCTGCGATGAAAATCATATTTGTACCATAGGATTGCAAATTGACACTGTCCTTCTCTTGCAAATTCGCCATCACAGCAAAATACAGATTCAATAAAGGTTGAATTTGTTGATCCAAATTTGGATCATGTCTTAGACCCGCAAATTTGGTGGTAAGTTTATCTGTTGGTTCATTTACCTTATTCCCACAAGCCATTAAGCAAGTCATTAAAAGCAGTATGAACAATCTAGACATATACATTTTTTTCAAAAATATGCATAAATAGCCACCACAACTCTGTAACTTTGCGCACTGAATTGAAATAATATGTTAATAGGCTTACAAAATGTCACTTTTGAGTTTGGCGCTAGGGCAATCGTAACGGATGCTTCATGGCATATTCAACCAGGTGAAAGAATAGGATTAATTGGATACAATGGAACGGGAAAATCAACCCTTCTAAAGCTATTGGTTGGACAGTACACGCCTTCAAAAGGTACTGTTGAAAAAGGCAGAGACACGACTATTGGCTATTTACACCAAGATTTATTGAGCTTTGATACAAGTGAAACCATCACAGAGGTCGCATTAGGTGCTTTTGAAAGAGTGCGCGCATTAGAAAAAGAAATTGAGGCCCTTGGTATCGCCCTTGAAGCTAACCCCGAAGACAATGATATTTTAATTAAATACACGGATGCATTACATGAACTAGATGTGTTGGATGGCTATAATATTGAACATAAGGCAGAGGAAGTATTGCATGGACTTGGATTTACAAATAAGGATTTAATTCGTCCTTATAAAGAATTTAGTGGAGGATGGAGAATGCGCGTGCTATTGGCCAAAATGATTTTACAAGCGCCAGATGTACTCTTACTAGATGAGCCTACTAACCACTTAGATTTACCAAGTATTGAATGGCTAGAAAAATATTTATTGCATTATAAAGGCAGTGTGGTGATTGTGAGCCACGATAAATATTTCTTGAATAAAATGGTGAATAAAATTGTTGAAGTTTACCAACAACAACTTAATTTTTATACCGGTGATTATGCCTATTATGAAATAGAAAAAGTGCAACGCGTAGAGATACAGCAAAGGGCATTTGAAAATCAACAAGATTATATCAGACAACAAGAGCGTTTTATTGAGCGATTTAAAGCCAAGGCTTCTAAAGCGGCACAAGCTCAATCCATTCAAAAAAGATTAGACCGTTTGGATGTCATTGAGGATGTGCAAATTGAAAGACCCAATATCAGGATCAATTTTGCAGTAGATAAAACCCCTGGAAAAGTTTTGGTAGATTTAAAAGGTGTCAGTAAAAGCTACCCTGCTCAAAGCATTTTAGAAAACGCATTTGCAGAGATTGAAAGAGGCGATAAAATTGCCTTAATAGGTGCGAATGGTAAAGGAAAATCTACCCTATTAAGAATTGTGGCAGGTATGGAAAGCTATGAAGGAGAAAGGGTTTGGGGACATAATGTAGATGAAAGTTTTTATGCACAGCACCAATTAGAATCTTTGAACTTGAACAATACTATTTTACAAGAAGTGCAAGAATGTGGTACCAAAAAAACAGATTTAGAGCTTCGTGCACTTTTAGGTTGTTTCTTGTTTGGTGGAGATGAAATTGATAAAAAAATTAAAGTATTGAGTGGAGGAGAAAAAGCAAGGGTTGCATTGACTAAAACGATCATTAGCAAGGCGAACTTTTTAATGTTAGATGAGCCTACCAATCACTTAGACATGGCCACTGTGGAGCTATTGGCAGAAGCCTTGACAAAATATGATGGCTCTATTATCTTGGTAAGTCACGATCGTTATTTTATTTCAAAAACAGCGAATAAGATTTGGGAAATTGAAGACGAGCAAATCATAGAATTCAAAGGTGATTATAACGAATGGGTTGAATGGAAAGAAAGAATGGCAAAGCAAAAAGCACAAATAGCAGAACCTGTTAACAATGCAGGATCTAAAGATACGCGTAAGCAAGGCAAACAAGAAGCTGCAGTAGTTGCAGAAGTGAAACCTCAAGCTATTGACAAGGATTTGCAAAAGCAAATTCAAAAATTACAAAAAGTCATTGCACAAATTGAGCATAATATAGAAACCTTACATACAGAAAAAGCAGCCATTGAATTAGAAATGGCCAACCCCGCTATTTATTCTGATCCTGCCAAAATGCATATTGTAGAAAAAAGCTACCATGATAAAAATGCATTAATTAGGTCTATGAACAAGGAATATGAGATTGCTTTTAACGATTTATTGATATTGGAAAGCAAATAAAAAGGGTTAAATTTATTTTAATGAAAATTGGATATGGAAATTTTAATGGTTCGACCTTATCAATTTTATTTTAACCAGCAAACGGCAGCAAATAATTTTTTTCAATCTAATACCAATATTGAAAATGCCAATGAATTAGCCATTGCTGAATTTGATGCTATGGTGGAGCAATTAAGCGCACATCAAATTGAAGTAAAAGTTATTCAAGACACGAAAGACCCTTCCACCCCCGATTCTATTTTTCCAAATAATTGGATTTCCACCCATGCTGGCGGAACCCTTTGTTTATATCCCATGTATGCAGAAAATAGAAGAGCTGAAAGAAAATCAGGCGTAATAGAATTTTTACAAGCTAATTATAAAATTGAAAATCTACTTGATATAACCCATTTCGAAAAAGAAGGAAAATTTTTAGAAGGTACAGGCAGTATGGTTTTAGACCATGATAATAAAATTGCCTATGGTTGTATATCTGAAAGATTAGATAAAGAGGCATTTACCTACTGGTGCGATAAAATGCAATTCAAGCCTATTAGCTTTAAAGCAGTGGATGATAAAGCTCAACCCATTTATCATACCAATGTAATGATGTGCATGGGCAATCAATTTGTTGTGATTTGTTTAGAGGGTATTCCTAATGCACTAGAAAAACAAATTGTGCTTGAAAGTTTTTTACAAACCAATAAAGAAGTCATTACTATTAGCCAGGATCAACTGAATCATTTTGCAGGTAATATGTTGCAAGTATTCGATATGAATGAAAAACCTCATTTAATCATGTCGGAACAAGCCCATACTTCCTTGCAACCTGGTCAGTTAAAAAGCTTAGAAAAATACAACCCCATAATCCCCATTTCTATCCCTACCATTGAAGCTTTAGGAGGTGGCAGTGCAAGATGTATGATGGCTGAAATCTATTTAATAAAAATATAATACAGATCTACAAGCTGAATTATATTGTAATTCTTTGATTAGGTTCACATTAGAACTTAATTCCTACACATTAATAACATGCGTTAGCATGACAAAACTGTTTATAAATTGAATGGAAAATTGGGCTGAATTGATTAAATTTGTAGCTCGGTTTCTTTTACATCGTATTGGTTTGATATTGTAAATCAATACATTAAATGACAAATTGAATCAACATGTCTACTAAAAAAGTACATAAAATAGCTGTTTTAACCTCTGGTGGTGATGCCCCCGGAATGAACGCTGCTATCAGAGCAGTTGTTAGAACAGGTTTATACCATGGTTTAGAAGTATTTGGGGTGACTAGAGGCTACAATGGAATGATCGAAGATGATATTTTTCAAATGGATTCAAGATCAGTTGCCAATATCATTCAAAGAGGTGGTACAATTTTAAAAACAGCAAGAAGCAAAGATTTCTTTGAAGTTGAAGGACGTAAAATTGCATACGAAAATCTTAAAAAAAGAGGAATCGATGGCATCGTTGTCATTGGTGGAGACGGAAGTTTCAAAGGGGCACAAAAATTTAGTAACGAATTTGATATTCCTTGTATTGGAATACCAGGTACTATTGATAAAGACATTGCAGGTAGTGATTTTACCATTGGTTTTGATACGGCGGTCAATACTGCTGTAGAAGCAATTGATAAAATCAGAGACACCGCAGATGCACATGATCGATTATTTGTAGTAGAAGTGATGGGACGTGACGCTGGTTATATTGCTTTACATAGTGGTATTGCCACTGGTGCTGAAAATATTTTGATTCCTGAATCAAAAACAGACATGATTGCACTGGTTGCAAATTTAACCGAAAAAGAAAAGCGTAGAAAATTAGTCAACCTGATTGTAGTTGCCGAAGGAGATGAATTTGGTGGCGGAAACCAAGTGGGGGACTTTTTAAAAACTAAACTGCCAAATGCAGATATACGTGTTTGTATTTTAGGGCATATTCAAAGAGGAGGCGCGCCAACCTGTTTAGATCGTTTGATTGCAAGCAGAATGGGTTATCATGCGGTAGAATGCTTGTTGAATGGAACGCACAATGTCATGGTAGGTATAGCAGACAATAAAATGAAATACACCCCGTTAGATAACGCTGTAAAAGCAAAGCAAAAAATTTCAGAAGAGTGGTTAAAGATTGTAAAAATCTTAGCTAGTTAAAATATAAAAAGAAAAAACAACCCCAATTATTACAATGAGCACACCCACTTACAAACAGACACACCATAAAACAAAAATCGTTGCAACAGTTGGTCCTGCTTGTGAAACCTATGACCAATTAAAAAATTTAGTGATTGCAGGTGTGAATGTTTTTAGATTAAATTTTTCTCACGGGACGCATGAAGACAAAAAGAAAATCATTGACCATATTAGAGGCATCAATAAAGAATTAAATTGTACAGTAGCCATCTTGGGTGACTTACAAGGCCCTAAACTAAGAGTCGGTGAAATTGAAAACAATCGTTTAGAAGTAAAAGAAGGCGATATCCTAACATTCACTAATACAAAATGTGTTGGTACCCTTGAAAAAATATACGTATCCTACCCTAACCTTGCAGGAGACGTGGTTGTAGGAAATACGATTATGATTGATGACGGTAAAATTGAAGTGTTAGTAGATAGTGTAGAATCCAATGGTGACGTAAAAGTAAAAGTAACTTTGGGAGGTATCATTTCTTCTAAAAAAGGAATTAACTTACCTGATACAAAAATTTCTTTACCGGCATTAACGGAAAAAGATTTAGAAGATGCCGCTTTCATTATTAAAGAAGAATTAGACTGGGTTGCTTTGAGTTTTGTGAAGCGTGTGGCAGATATTGAAATGTTAAGAGCGATCTTGAACGAACATAAAAGCAACGCTAAAATTATTGCAAAAATTGAAATGCCAGAGGCTTTAACCAATATCCGTGATCTTATTATTGCAAGTGATGCCATTATGATAGCTCGTGGTGATTTAGGTGTTGAATTACCAGTAGAGAAAATTCCTTTGATCCAAAAAGAATTGATTAGAAAATGTATTCATAGAGCGAAACCAGTGATTGTGGCAACACAAATGATGGAATCTATGATTGACAGAGTAAAACCAAACCGTTCAGAAATCACAGACGTTGCCAATGCAGTGATTGAAGGTGCTGATGCGGTGATGTTAAGTGGTGAAACTGCGACAGGTCAATTCCCAGTATTGGTGATTGAAACAATGCGTAAAATTATTTCTGAAGTAGAAGAAAATGGATACAAATACAATCGTTCAGAAGATTTAAAGCCACAGCCCCACTCGCCTTCTTTCTTGAGTGATGCGGTTTGTTACAATGCATCTAAATTATCAGAAGATAGCAATGCAAATGCACTTGTGGGTATGACCCAGAGTGGTTATACTGCATTTATGTTAAGCAGTTTCCGACCTAGATCTCCCTTATTCATCTTCACAAAGCAACAAAGCCTAGTGAATCAATTGTCTTTGAGCTGGGGTGTGAAGGCTTTCTACTATAATAAGGAAGAAAGTTTAGATGAGATCATTAAAGATCAAATACAATTTTTGAAAACAAAAGGATTTGTGAATACGGGTGATGTAGTCATCAATACAGGCAGTACCCCAATTCAATTACACTTACCAACAAATATCATTAAAATCAATAAAGTTGATTAAAATTTAGGCCTCATTATTGAGGCCTTTTTTATAACTTTAATATTCAAATTTACAACTCATAATTATGCTTGAATCATTTGAAAAAATTCCAGTCAAAATTTATAAAGATGTAACTACTGGATCAAACGCAGTTGCTGCTCAAATTGCAAAATTAATTAAAGAAAAACAAGCACAAGGTCTACCATGTGTTTTAGGAATGGCGACTGGTGCCACCCCTATTTTATTATATAAAGAATTGGTAAGATTACATAAGGAAGAAGGACTTAGTTTTAAGAATGTAATCACTGTCAATTTAGACGAGTACTACCCTATTCCAAGAGATGCCTATCAAAGTTATTGGAGTTTCATGCATCGTCATTTATTCAATCATGTAGATATAGATCCAAAAAATATTCATTTACCAAGTTCGGAATGGAGCATGGACGAGTTGAAAGAAAAGTGTGTTGCTTACGAACAAGCCATCGAAAAATTAGGAGGCATTGATTTACAAATATTAGGCATAGGTAAAAATGGCCATATTGGCTTTAATGAACCTGGTTCTAGTTTTCACTCTAAAACAAGAGTGATTCATTTGGATCAATTAACAAGACTAGCAAATGTATATGAATGGCATGATTTAAATAAAGTGCCGAAACTAGCCATCACAGTAGGTATCAGCAGTATCATGAAAGCAAAAAAAATTGTCTTGCTTGCATGGAGTAATAAGGCGGGTATTGTTGCGAAAGCTGTTGAAGGAATTATCACGGAGCAAATTCCTGCTAGTGTCTTACAAAATCATGATGACTGTACTTTTGTGATTGACGAATTAGCTGCTACAGAACTTACAAGACATAAATCACCTTGGTTGACTGGAGCAAATGATTGGACACCACAAATGATTAAAAAAGCGGTGATTGATTTAGCCTTAAAATTAAATAAAACGGTTTTAAGCTTAACCTCTGATGATTATAAAGAGAATAGCTTATCAGATTTGTTAGTGATTAAAGAATCGGTGTACGATATCAATCTGCAAGTGTTTTATATGTTGCGTGATTCCATCACTGGATGGCCTGGCGGAAAACCAAATGCAGTGATTCCAGCACATCCTGAGCGAAGTGAACCACATAGCAAGAAAGTATTGTTATTCTCTCCACATCCAGACGATGATATTATTAGCATGGGTGGTACTTTCATGCGCTTACACGATCAAGGACATGATGTGCATGTGGCCTATCAAACCAGTGGTAATATTGCAGTGACAGACGAGTTTGTCACTCGTTTTTTAGATTTTGCTGTTGGTTTTGAAGACCTCTTTGGAATCGATAATCATAAAAGTCAAGAGATTCTTACAAACGCAAGGGCTTATTTAGCAAACAAAGCATCCAATCATTTAGATAGCGCAGAAATTAGAGCAATCAAAGGGTTAATTAGAAGATGCGAAGCCAAAGCCACTTGTAGGTATGTGGGCATCCCAGAAGAGAATTATCATTTTATGGATCTGCCTTTTTATGAAACAGGGATGATTGATAAAAAACCATTGAGCGAAGCAGATATTTTTATTACAATGGAAATGCTACGCAAAATCCAACCGCACCAAGTGTATTGCGCAGGTGATTTAGCAGATCCACATGGTACCCATAAAGTTTGTTTAGATGTGGTATTTGAAAGTATGCGTAGATTAAAAGCTGCCGGTGACAGTTGGGTGAAAGACTGTTGGGTTTGGTTGTATAAAGGTGCATGGCAGGAATGGAATATTTCTGAAATAGAGATGGCCGTTCCAATGAGTCCAGATCAGGTGATGAAAAAACGCTTTGGCATATTCATCCACCAATCTCAAAAAGACAGTGTTCCATTCCAAGGCACTGATTCGAGAGAGTTCTGGCAAAGAGCTGAGATTCGAAACGCCAATACGGCTAATTTGTATGCTAAACTTGGTTTAACCAAATACGCAGCAATGGAAGCTTTTGTTCGCTGGCATTATTAATTGATGGTCTTATAGGTATTATTTGCCCTTTTCCTTTGGTAAAATGGTATTTTGAGGTATATTTGCACCCCTTATTGATTTGGGTTAGTAAGTGGAATGGCCCCGTAGCTCAACTGAATAGAGTATTTGACTACGGATCAAAAGGTTTCAGGTTTGAATCCTGACGGGGTCACAAAGCCCGCACGAACAGTGCGGGCTTTTTTGTACATAGACGCGAAACAAGCTCGCTTGATTTTGCGGATAGGTGCAAAAAAGCAAAAACATCAGCGCAGCTGATGTTTTTAAGGGGCTTTGGGTAAGGCAACTGCGAAGAGGATGCGACCAAAGGGAGCAATCCACTTTGGGTAAGACCAATGCGCAAGGAAAAGCGAGGATAAAATCCGAGCTAATCCGCAGGGCTTTGAGTAAGGCAACTGCGAAGAGGATGCGACCAAAGGGAGCAATCCGCTTTGAGTAAGACCAATGCGAAGAGGATGCGACCAAAGGGAGCAATCCGCTTTGAGTAAGACCAATGCGAAGAGGATGTTGCGAAGCAACCATCCGAAGCTTTATCTTAAATAGATTAATTAAATATATTTTCACCAGGATGGTAACTAATTTCTTTATTCTTTAATACATCTGTTTTATAAAAGTTAATGTTTTTGAATTGATGATTGATATATCCATTTGCTTGATCAGTAAAATGTTTAGACTTGGGATTAGAACTATTCCCTCCAGTAAAAATGGATTTAGCTTTAAGTTTTGGTCCAAAGGAAACCACGGCAACAAAGGTATTACCAGTTGTGCCATATCTTGCTTTTGAGTTCTTTGACTTTTTGCTACTATAAGCATTTAAGGAACCCATAAAAGAAGGAGTTGCGGTTACTGCTAAACTAAATAATGAATCAGAAGGCTCAACACCTGGTGCATTTCTTTGGAATCTATTTATTTTACCCCATGGGATTAACCAAGTACCCCAATCTTTATTTAGATCACTGAGAACACTATCTAAAAAAGCTAATTGCATAGTTGGTGGAATACTATCTAAACTGATAGTCGAACCATTTGCTAATGGATAATTGATTTCATTAGTAAGTGGACGTTTTAACTTGGATAAATTGTATTGCAACACCTTCTCTACCCATAATACTGAAATTGTGGTTGCGATACTATTGGTATCAGCCATAAAATCCCAATTGCGTAAAATTTGAATTGGTTCTTTTAATCGATCATTATCGCTGCTTAAGTCATAAGATTTAACTAAGGTTGGAATTAACTTATTACCATTGGCTAGGTAAGGACTATGGCTTTTAGTAATAATGGTATCAATCGTAGCATCTTTTATGTTTGTTAAAAGTCTAACAGCATTCACCGCCCTTGGAGTATGACCATCAGGTAGCATATAAAAAGGTTTCTTAGCCATAATGGTATCATAATAGCCATTCCCGAATAAAGGCGTTGAATTACAATTTTGAACCCAACCATTTTTGGGATTTACATAATTAGGAATATCATTTAAAGCATGTACTCCTTTCCAATTGGTAGCAGATGTATTTCCAGGTACAGGTAATGTGTAATCTAGTTTAGCATCTCTAATAGGAACAAAATTCCCATGCCAATATCCAATATTACCAGCCTTGTCAGCATAAATAGTATTGGTACCAGTCATCACTCTTTTATCTAACCAACTTCTAAATTCAGAAAATGTTTTACTTTTTGTAATATTCCAATGCACATTTAATAATTCAATATTCTCATTAATCGACTTGGCAGCTATCCATTTGTCATTTCTTTTAGCAACTATTGGACCATGTAATGTTTTAAATGTGGTAAATGAAATACTATCTAATTGAACACCATTTTTATATTTAATAGTAATTATAGATGAATCAACAGGGAGCCAATTATTATCGTACTCATATACATAAGATCCGTTCATTGATTTTATGTTTTCAATAAATAAATCTTTAGCATCTGATAATGTAACCGTATGCATCCATCCGCAGAATTCGTTGAAACCTTGAAAGATACTGTATTCTCCTAAAAATGGTGCTCCATATACATTCAATCCCTCTTTACTGACTAACTGTACTTCAATACGGTTATAAAATTCAGAATGCGGATTTATAAGTAAAATGGGATTTTTATCTCTTGTATTCTTGCCACTAATAGCCCAACCATTTGAGCCTGCTTTTGGATCTTCTTTTTCAATCATACTATTTTGAAAAGCAATACTATTATTAATAGGCAAAGGATACATTTTCCTGATATCAGCATCTGTTAAATTAGAGTTATTAAGAGAAGGAATATTATTTAAAAACGGAACCCAAGGTTGAATTCTATGCAATAATTTAGGCTTATTATTAGGATGTGTAAGTATATAGTAATTAATCCCTGCCGCATACGCATCACATAATTTTTTTTGAGCAGGACTTGCTTTTAAATACAACCTTTTAGCTTGTAGGGTGTCAACATATAATCTTGACCATAAATCTTTATAAATAGATGATTTGCCTTCAACTTCAGATGCTCTTCCCATTCTAGAAATAATCACATCTTCTACCTTACTAAAATATTCTTCACATTGAACATACATCATGCCAAAAACAGCATCTGCATCCGTATTTGTATAGATATGAGGTACCCCCCAATTATCTTTAATAATTTCAATTCCTTCAGCTTGTTTTGCCCAATTGGTTTTTTCTGCACTGGTAAATGCTTGTGAAAAAACCATCACAGAAAAAATTAAAGAAGTAGCTGATAGAATGATTTTTTTCATTTAATTTAAATTACTAGCGAATAATATTTTTTAACTTTGTTAAGTTATAACAAAATACCTAAATTTATATTGTAATTACATTTATATGAAGGCAAAATCATCAAAAATAGCAGGATGGGAAGCAATTTATAAAAAATAAAATGAAACTCTCCATCTACACCGTTGGCAAAGCCAACGAATCATATATTAAAGAAGGCGTAGAACAATTCACTAAAAGAATTGGGCATTACTACCCTATCGACTGGCAATTAATCACACCATCCAAACTCACAGAACCTATTCAAATAAAAAAAGCAGAAGCTACAAGTATTTTAAAAGCAATCACGCCAACAGATGTCTTAATCCTATTAGACGAAAAAGGTAAAATGCTGAGCTCCCCTGGACTATCCAATTTAATCCAACAAAAAGCCAATCAAAGCGCACAAAAAATTATTTTCTTAATTGGGGGCGCATATGGTGTGGATGAAACAATACAAGAAAGAGCCAATTTCACCTGGAGCATTTCTGAACTGGTTTTTCCACATATGCTGGTTCGACTCATTCTTGCCGAACAAATCTACCGCGCATGTAGTATCTTAGCCAACGAAAAATACCACCACGAATAATGAGCATTACTTTATATATCACCGTAGTCACAGTCATTGTATCCGTCTTAGCATTTTACAATGCAGAGATCATGGATAAATTAATTTTTCATCCCTATTCCGTAAGTAGAGACAATGAGTATTACCGTTTTATTAGCTGTGGATTCATCCACGCCGATTTTATGCACTTAGCATTTAATATGTTCTCCTTTTATATGTTTGGTGATTATGTGGAGCAATATTTTAATATGCTATTTGGACAAAATGGGAAACTGCTTTATTTATTTTTATACTTATCGGCATTAGCAGTATGCTTAATCCCTACTTACCTTCAACAAAAAGATCGTTACAATTATAATAGCTTAGGCGCATCCGGAGCAGTATCTGCCATTGTATTTGCAGGTATCTTTTTAATGCCGACTATACAAATTGGATTTTTCATTATTCCACCCATCATTCCTGGATTTATATTTGGCCCAATCTATTTAGGGATTACCGCTTATTTAGCAAAACAAGGACAAGGCGGCATCAATCATAGTGCACATTTGTGGGGATCGCTTTACGGAGTTGTATTCTTGATTGTTGCAGCGTACTTTATTGCACAGTTTAATGTAGTCGGAAGCTTTATTGAACAGATTAGGATTTACTTAGGAATGTAATCTTAACTACAAGTTTTGTGTTTGGTGTAATTTTAAAACGGTCGTCAATTCTTTGACCTACGACCCACGCGATTTTACTATCCGAGCAAAGCACGGTTGTCCTTGACTTAATTGCTGGACTTAATTTTAAGCTGCCTAAAAAATGATTGAGTTTCTTTTTCTTACGCAAACCTAATGGATAAAAATAATCTGTCGCAACCCAAGAACGATTTAATAAAGGCCAGCTTAATTGTTCCGCATCCAAATAAGCCATAGTAGCACTCGTATCAACATTTAGTGCTTCCATATTGTCAATCCATTCCAATTGCAATTTTCCAAATAAGGTATCTACAACCTGTTGGTCTTTTGAAATGGTCTCATATACTTTGTCTTCTTGATTGGAGACAATTTGAATTTGGTTATCCCATTTAATCAAGCGATGGGAACTAGATGCAATAAAAGCACCCTTACTAGCTCCAGCGATTTTATGAATTTCTTTTAATTGTGTGGCTTTAAATCCATATGCCTGCACCAATCCCCAAATGTAAGTGGCATTGCCTTTTAATTGATTCCATGAAGTCAATTCAATGGTAGGTATCCCCTTAGGAAAACGGATATGCTTTTTCCAATAAGCTGCAACAGTCGCATCTACAATGGCTTCAGCTTCTTTCAATCTGGAAATTGTATCTAGTACTTGTTGATTCACGTTTGGATAAATGGTTTCCATCTGTGGAATCAATTGATTGCGGATTAAATTTCTAGTATAATCATTTTTTAAATTAGAACTGTCTTCTACAAAGTCCAAGGCATTTGATTTTGCAAAATCTTTTATATTGACTTTACTAAATGGCAGTAATGGTCTAATTAAATTAATGTGGTCTGTAGCGAGTGGATTTTGTTGATGCGTTCTAATCGCTGGAATCCCAGTCAATCCATGCAAGCCTGTGCCCCTGAAAAATTGCATGAGCACTGTCTCCACTTGGTCATCTGCATGATGCGCTGTAAGTAAAACGATCTTGGTCTTTGATTGCAGATCCATTTCCTTGATTAAACTTTCAAACCAAGCATAGCGTATTTCTCTAGCGGCTTGTTGGATACCCATTTTATATTGTTCCGCAAAAGCCAATGTATCAAATCGTTTTGTCAAAAAAGGCATCCCCATTTTTGTAGCAAATGCTTGCACAAAACTTTCGTCCCTATTACTTTCATCTCCTCTTAATTGAAAATTAGCATGCGCGATAGAACAATTTGCATCCATTTGTTGCATCAAGGCTGTTAGTACCACACTGTCCACGCCACCACTCACTGCAATAATAAAATGCGTGTTGTGGGTAGGGATACCTGGAAAAGTAGTTGCCCAATGGCTTTTAAATTGTTCCAAGTCCAATAACATCATTGCAGTTTGAATTATTTTTTTTGCTCCTTAGCCCAAGTATCTTTAAGGGTTACTGTTCTATTGAATACCAACTTGTCTTTTGTGCTATTGGTGTCCTGATAAAAATAGCCCTTTCTTAAAAACTGGAATCGATCTTCTAATGCATCATTTAGTAAAGCTGGTTCTCCCCAAGCTGTGGTTACCGTATGCAAAGAATGAGGATTGATGTAAGACTTAAAATCGCCTTCTGCACTACTTGGGTCTTCCACATTGAATAAACGATCATACTCGTTTAATTCAACCGGAATGGCATGCTTCGCACTTACCCAATGCAGTGTCCCTTTCACATGAATACCCGATGTGTCTGAACCTGATTTAGAATTTGGAAAATATTTTGCATACACGGTAGTGACTTTCCCGTTGGCATCTTTATCAAAACTTTCGCACTCAATAATGTATGCACTCTTTAATCTCACTGATAATCCAGGGCCTAATCTAAAATATTTTTTAGTTGGTTCCTCCATAAAATCATCTTCCTGAATCCATAATTCTTTGCTAAATGGTACAGGTCTTGTTCCACCATTGGGATCTTCTGGATTGTTTTCTGAATCTAATAATTCTTCGGCTTGCTCGAAATTGGTAATGATCAATTTAATGGGATCGGTCACTACCATTCTTCTTTGTGCAATTTTATTTAAATGCTCACGAACACAAAATTCAAGTAAGCTAAAGTCAATAATATTTTCTCTTTTAGCCACACCTATACGATCACAGAAATCACGAATACTTTTTGCAGTATAACCTCTTCTGCGCATACCACTAATGGTAGGCATTCTTGGATCATCCCAGCTTTGTACATGCCCTTCTTGCACCAACTGTAATAATTTACGCTTACTCATGACTGTATAAGTCATATTCAAACGCGCCATTTCATATTGATGCGACTGGAAAATACCTAATTGTTGGATACACCAATCATATAAAGCCCTGTGTGGGATAAACTCTAGGGTACAAATAGAATGGGTAATATTTTCGATGGAGTCACTTTGTCCATGGGCAAAATCATACATTGGATAGATGCACCATTGGTCTCCTGTGCGGTGATGATGTGCTTTTTTAATTCGATATAACAAAGGATCACGCATATGCATATTCGGGCTTGCTAAATCTATTTTAGCGCGCAATACTTTTTCGCCATCATTGTACTTCCCTGCTTTCATTTCGGCAAATAAAGTTAAGTTCTCTTGGATGCTTCTTTCCCTAAAAGCATTTCCTGTACCAGGCTGTGTAGGTGTCCCTTTTTGTTGTGCAATTGCCTCGGCAGAACTATCATCCACATAAGCCAATCCTTTTTCGATTAATTGTACAGCAAAAGCATACAATTGGTCAAAATAATCAGACGCATAACATTCTTTGATCCAATTAAACCCCAACCATTTTAAGTCGGCCTTAATGCTATCAACATATTCAGTCTCTTCTGTCACTGGATTGGTATCATCAAACCTTAAATTTGTTGCACCCCCAAAAGTTTCAGCCAGCCCAAAATTTAAACAAATACTTTTTGCATGACCAATATGTAAATAACCATTCGGCTCAGGAGGGAACCTAGTCAATATACTTTTATGTTTCCCAGATGCTAGGTCTTGGAAAATAATTTCTTCAATAAAATTTAAACTTTTTTCGTCGCTCATAGGATAGTATCTATTCGAGTAAAGGTACAAAAACCTGCCCCAAAAACCTATCCCATTTTAGTATTGTAAATTATCCCTTCGTGCCGTATACTTTTTGCACTTCTAAAACCAATTTTTCAATCTCTTGGTCATCCCCATTTGGGCTGTAGGGTTGCTTTAAGCTACTTCCAAACACAAAGGCAACTGTTTGCCATATTCCAGCATTCAATCCCCCTTTATATTCTTTAATTAACTGGTAGCAATTATTCCCAGTTTCTCGGTTGATTAACTTCATAAGGACCTTGCCTTGATATACGGACAAATTGGTCACCTTATCTGCAAAATCCTTTTTCAATTCTTTTTCTCTAGACTTAATAATTTGCTTTCTTAATTTTTCATCTTGAACATTGGCCAATTGTGCGTTCACTGATCTTATCACTTTACTTGCTGTTACAGCATAAGGATACGTCACATAAACTGCATTGCGCAATCTTGTCCAATTTTTCCAATAATTTTTTAAAGCATTTGTTTGAACAGCATTCACCATCACTGTAGGCAACCAAGATTGAGGAATGGTATCTCCCTCTGGTGTAATATAGGCTTCCACCCTTAATGTATCATACTGGTTATTTTGAGCAAAAACTTGCTTTGGCAAGCTAGTTGTCAATACACAAAGTAGTATACAAAAGATGGTTCTCATATTCATTGATACTCTAAGATACAAAAAGTAACCCTATTTCTTAAATCGATAATAAGCCCCCATCATAAACCCAATGGTCGTCACAACCACCCCGAGCCATAACAAATTGATCCATGGGAATTCATAGACTTTTAAAGTAATCAGATTGGTTAGGGAAGCTGACTCCTTCACCCCAATTTCTAAAATGCCCTTTTCTTGGTCAATCACTTTATTAAAACTTAACACTAAGTTCTGTGCCTTAACGGTATCCACTTTTGAGGTCAGATTCAATCCTTCCAATAAAATACCAGGTTCTGCCACATACTTTAAACCTTCTTTAGAAACGACATTCAATTGTAATCTTAATTCGTTCACACCTGCTGGCCTTTCCCCTGGAGGATTCACATTGACTTTCTCCAATTTAATATAGCCATTGCTGTAAAAAATAGAATCGCCTACGGTAATATTAATTGGATTGAACCTTGTGGTATCTTCTTCTGTATGGTCTTGAAAAGAAGTCACATACACAAAAATATCTTTATGCAAATAATGTTTTGAAGATGGATTGGCAGAGAAGCCTTCCATACCCTTATTGTTCTTTAACACATCTGGATATAAATTAAAGGTCTCCCCTGTTTTCTTTTCTTTAAAATTCAATTCAAAATATCTTTTTCCTAAAGCGTCAAATGTATCTCTTACATAAGTCACATTGTATTTGCCCATATCTGTTTCAATGGTCTCAAATAAAGTTAAGTTCTCTCTTGGGTCGCCTACAGGACTATTTTTATTGGTAGAGTCTACTCTTAAAGGACTGATTCCTGTTGTGTTGTAGCTTAATGTAGTTTTGTTTGCAGAAGAAATAAAGATACCTGCCAATACCAAACCAAATCCAATATGACCAATGGATGAACTTGCAGATTTTAATTTTCCTTTTAAGACCACAGACCAATAAGAGATATTGCCAACAATGGCAAAAACAGAGGTTACAATTGCAATATAAATTGCACCTAAAAATCCAGCACCTTTATCATCATAGGCCACTCCAACAAAAACAAAAATGATGATGCTAATAAGGATGGTGATGATCAATGGCCATAGGACTTGCTTTTTAAAATAAGGCATTGGTGTTGTTTTGTATTTCAAAAACTGTCCAATCGCTGTTAAAGCACCAATGATGATGGCCACAAAAATTTGCACCTGATTGTGCGCAAACTCAGGATCTTCTGGTGGTGCAATTTTAGTATCAAAAATTTTATTAAATACCGGAGTCGAAGTCTTGAGGATAATCACCACCGCAGAAAGCACTAGGACTAAAGAACCAATCAACATCCAAAACTCCCTACTATCTATTGCATCTTCCTTTAATGGTTCTTGCATGTGTTTATAACGAACAACATATAAAACAAAGAAAGGAATCACAAAGATGAATAAGAAAAATAATAGCTGTCCATTCATCCCTAAATCGGTAAATGCATGAACAGAGGTATCACCTAAAATCCCACTCCTAGTTAAAAATGTAGAATACACAATTAACAAGAAACTAATTCCTAGGAATAAATAAGTGGCTTTTAAACTTGATCCTGTTTTAGTATAAATCATTGCAGTGTGTATCCCCGCAACCAATGTCAACCATGGTACCAATGATGCATTCTCCACTGGATCCCATGCCCAATAGCCACCAAAGGTCAAACTCTCATAAGCCCATGCAGCACCCATCATAATCCCTAATCCCAAAATACCTGCAGAAAAATTGGCCCAAGGCAAAGCGGATTTAACCCAGTGATGCTCTTTCTTTAATAAGCCTGCTACTGCGTAGGCAAATGGCACGATGGTACTAGCAAATCCTAAAAATAAAATAGGTGGATGAATGACCATCCAGTAATTCTGCAATAAAGTATTTAAGCCTGTGCCATCTTTTAATAATTGAACATAATCTGGTCTAGATAAAATAGGCCAATTCATTTCCTGTCTTAATAATATAAAAGGACTTGATCCAATTTTCACATCAAACACATACAGGCCAATCACCATGGTGGCAAGCATCAACTGCGCAAAGCTAATCACCATCATCACGCCCGCTTCATGGGCTTTGGCTTTCTTAATTAAAATCAAACCCAACACGGCATGCCAAAAACTCCACAATAAAAAACTTCCTTCCTGTCCTTCCCAAAAACAACTCAATAAATATTCAAATGGTAAATTTTTATCGCTATGGGTGTAAGCGTATTTATATTCAAACAGATGATTGTAAATCACATAAAACAGTACCACAAAACTTCCAATGATAGTCAATGCTTCAATCACAAAAGCAGTTCTAGCTAATTTTTTCCAACTCGCTTCCACCACCATTTCTTTTGCGTAAAATGCTTTAGCGAATGAAAATGTAGCTACTAAAGAAGCTACAAAAGATAAGATGGATAAAAAATAACCTATTTGTCCAGGTAACAAATGTTCCCCAATAAACTCAGTTGGCTGCATGTTGTGATTTTGATTAGTTGGTAATGGTTACCGGTTGTTCCTTCATTGCATTTGGATTGTCCTTGTATTTGGACGGACATTTCATGACAATTGAGCTACATTCAAATGCATCTCCTTGAACACGGCCTTTCAATACCAAACGTTCTGACTTTTCCATATCGGTGGGCATGGTATTGCGATAAACCACTGCAATTTTGCCCCCTAAGCTATCCTCCACATTAAACTTTAATAAATTCGGATCTTTTACTGGATCGTATTGAACGGGCACAGATTTATCCATTTTTACGATCAAATTCACATATTTGCCTTCTTTTTGCTTTGCAGAAGCCACTGTTTCATAGCTACTTAAATCACCTGTATAGCTTATTAACACTACAATAGCGGCCGCAATCATGACCAATAATATAAGATGTGTTTTCTTCATACCGCAAAGTTAACCAAATGGCCTTAAATTGCACCAAATTTTACGCATCTCATAAACTTAAATTATGCGCCTTTTTGACTATATCATTGTTTGTAAAAGTCCCGATTTTAAAAACGTAGACCGAATCAGCCAATTGATGCTTTTCATTACCCTTATGGCGCTTTCTTATTCGCTATATGCAGGTTTGTACCCGAGTCCTGCCCTATTAATTGCAATCATGACTTCGGTGGCTAGCTGGTGGATTTTTTGCGTCTATCAAAAGATTAAAGGAGGTGCCCCATACTACCGTTTAGGTTTGGTATTTGCCTCTTGGGGATGGTTTTTACTACCCAATGCTTTATTGATTGCTGGCGTATACTTAATTGCAGCCTTGTTTGAGCGTCAAGTGAAATTCCCTTACGAAATAGCGGTAGACCCTGCTGGTGTTTTAGTGAATACCTTTCCAAAAAAGTTATATCCATGGGCAGAAATTAACAATATGCTGATTAAAGACGATTATATTACAATCGATTTCAAGAACAATAAATTGATCCAAAAGCAGATCAATGAACCTGTGACTGAAGCAATCAAAAACGAATTCAATGCTTTTTGCGCGGAGCATCTTGCTAAAAACAATTAATTATGGCATTAACAGAGTCTCCTTATTTATTGTATTCAGACGGCGAAGGCAACATCTTTGAAGATGAATCCTTATATGTAGTAGGCAGGGCTGGATGGGACGCCTATCCCATTCCGGAGGAAGACTGGATCCCCTTACCAGAAGGTGGAAGTTTGTATGAATTACCTGGCAGAAGAGGCATTGGCATTGATGTAGATAGTGGTGAAATGCGTTTATGTGAAAAAGGATGGGCAGTCGCTGCTTTCATCCCTCCTGCGCATACTGGATTGTATATTGCAGCCTATGAATCCTTACCAGAAGCCCCATTGTTACCCTTATTTTGTTATACCGCTGTGGGTTGGTTAGATGGCATTAACTATGTGCCTGCTGTTAGAATCGAACAAGATATTCGCCAGGATTGTGAAGGCTATGATCAAGAAACAATTGAGTATGGCACAGCACATTTATTAAAAACTTATGGTGAAAATAGATTGGTGCAACACCTGATGCAAAACTGCTGTATGACCTATCATTGTCCTGCTGCAAGAAATTTAGCTATGGGAAGATGGGAATGTCCTATCCCTATTTCACCTGCTTGCAATGCGAATTGCATAGGATGTATTTCATTCCAACCAATCGAGGAAGAAATTGTTTCTAACCAAGAACGTTTATCCTTTAAGCCTACTGCAGCCGAAGTGGTAGAATATACTGTACCACATTTAATGTCTGCCCCTTTTCCAATTGTCAGTTTTGGACAAGGTTGTGAGGGCGAGCCATTGTTAATGTGGGAGACCATCAAAGAAGCGATTATTGAAATTAGAAAACATACGGACAAAGGCAGTATCAATATTAATTCAAATGGTTCTAATCCTAAAGCAGTAGCTGCACTAGCCGAAGTTGGCTTGGATAGTTTAAGAGTGAGTACGAATTCTGCTAGACCTGAAATTTACAACGCTTACTACCGCCCAAATAATTACACCTTCCAAGATATTGTTGAAAGTTTGAAAGTTATGTCTGCTGCAGGTAAGTGGACAAGTATCAATTATTTTGTTTTCCCAGGGATGACAGATACGGTTGCAGAATACGAAGCACTAAGACAATTGATCAAAGACACTGGATTGAAAATGATTCAGTGGCGTAATTTCAATATTGATCCAGATTGGTACCTCGGAAAAATTGGTGTGACAGAACCAGGTGAGATCATGGGCGTAAAACAAATGATGGAATTAATTAGAGAAGAATTTCCTGATTTAAAATTTGGTTATTTTAATCCTCCTATCGAAAGAATCAAAGGAGATTATTCGACTGAATTTGCTCATCATTAATTTGGATCCATTTTGAAAAGACATTACAACAAAGAATTTCAAATAGGGACAATACTTGCAATTACTGCATGTATCATCTGGTCAGGTAATTTTATCATTTCTAGGTATTCCATACAATTGGCTGGACCAATTAGTCTTGCGTTTTTTAGATGGTCGATTGCTACCATTACGATGCTTCCCTTTGCAATTCATAATTTTAAGAAAGAAAAACAATTATTCAAGGCCAATTTTAGTTATTTTTTCTGGATGGCGCTTGTGGGTATTGCGATATACAACACAATGATTTACCAAGCAGGACATTATACCACAGCCATCAATATGGCATTGTTTGGATCAACGATTCATCCAATTGTTGCTACTTTACTTGCAGCATGGCTCGTACAAGAAAAATTAAATTGGAAAAGTATCACAGGGATTATCTTAGGTATTATGGGTATTTTAGTTTTGTTAAGTAAAGGCGACCTAAATACTTTGCTGCACTTTAAAATTGCAACAGGTGATTTATGGATGATTGGTGCTGGTATATGTTTTGGAACTTACAATGTATTTGTTCGTAAAAAACCAATTGGTATTTCAAACAATAGTTTTTTGCTCGTACTTTTTGCATTAGGCACTATTTTATTATGTCCATTTGCTATTTATGAAATGAATTATATCCAACCTGTTCATTTTAACAAACAGCTTTTATTCATTATTTTATATTTAGGAATAGGCAACTCCACCATTGCCTATTTATTATGGAATAATGCTATTCACAGAATGGGGTCTGCAAAGACTGCCCTATTTGGTACTTTAATTCCATTTCTTAGTTCCATTGAAGCATTGTTTATTTTGAATGAGCAATTCAATATTTTTCAAATCATTAGTGGTGGGATTATTATTTGCGGAATCGTGATCAACACCTGGCCTTCAAAAATAAAACATGGCGCTTAGTACCATCTTTTTTTTATGTTTAATTGCCTTTATTGCAGGCTATGTCGATGCGGTGGTAGGCGGTGGTGGATTGATTCAAGTGCCAGCAGGATTGATTGCAATGCCGACGCAAGCAGTTTCAACAGTCATTGGCACACTTAAAGTGCCCTCTTTTATAGGAACCTGTTTTGCGACCTATCAATATTTACAAAGGGTTAAAATTCCTTTTTTAAGGATAGTTCTTTTTACGATCATTGCATTTACTGCTGCTTTTTCTGGTTCTTTATTACTCACTAGAATGAGTAGTCAATTTATGAAACCAGTGATCTTTTTTGTATTGCTTGCGATGGCGATTTATACATTTACCAAAAAGGACCTTGGACAATCCGTGCAGAAAAATGATATTCAATTTCCGATGCTAAAAGGCATCCTAATTTGCCTAGTCATTGGTTTTTATGATGGTTTCATTGGCCCTGGGGCAGGAAGTTTATTTGTACTTGCATTCATTGCAATTTTAGGATATGATTTTATGCAAGCTAGTGCGCATGCAAAAATTGTAAACCTTTCAACTAATCTTGGCTCTTTGATCTTATTTATAGGCAAGGGCGTAATCCTTTGGCCGGTGGCCATCCCCATGTCTATATGTAACGCCGCAGGTGGATTTTTTGGTTCTAGAATGGCTTTAAAGAAAGGCAATCAATTTATTCGTAAAATTTTCTTAATAGTGATCGTAGCTACCTTGTTAAGATTGGGATATGACGTTTTTTTGCATTAATTTTAAACTATGCAATTGAGTTTTGAACAAGAAAAAAATATTAAAGCTGCTGTCTATACTGGACTGATCTGTCTTGGACTTTCGCTGATCTTTTTTGTTTCAAAATTTCAGGAACCTGCACCTAAAGTAGTTCCCCCATTGCCTGAATATATGGAAGTGAATTTAGGTAATAGCAATACTGGTGCTGGGGAAATCCCTCCAATGAGTAAAGCAGCGCCTGCTCCTGAGAAAGGGGCTACATCCACTAAAACAAAAGCGGCTTCTACTGTGGCTTCCAAAATAAATGCAGTCTCCAATGATGCCAATGACGAAGCCATTCGTTCTGGCAAAGTAAAAAATACTGCAAAAAACAATCCCGTGCCTATACCAGCTAAGCCAAAAGCCTTGATGGGTAAATATGCAGGTGGTAACGGCAATGGCGGCAACAATCAAGATAGTTACAATGCTGTGAAGGACCAAGGCATTGCTGGAGGCAAAGGCGATCAAGGTGCGGCAAATGGCGCAATTGATGGCAAATCCTATTCAGGTAGCGGCGGACCTTTTGTAACCAAAGGTGACCGCCGTGTTACAAAGACCTATTCATTTAATGGAGATGTTCCCCCTGCAACTATTTATGCAGAAATAGAAGTGAATCCAAATGGTGTTGGAAAGTTTATCCAAATTTCAAGAGGCTCCTCTTCCAATGACCCAAAATACAAAAGCGCAATCAAAGAATACTTGACAAAAATTAATTTCAATTCGGCTGATCATAGTTCAATTGTGACAGTGAAATTCAAATTCGATCTTCAATAAGCCACCCCCTATTCGTATGCGGTATCAAGAAACGATTGACTATTTATATGCTAGACTTCCTATGTTTAGCAGGATTGGCGCTGCTGCAATCAAACCGAATTTAGACAATACCATTGCTATTTGTAAATTTCTTGGACATCCAGAAAAAAAAATAAAAACAATTCATATAGCAGGTACCAATGGTAAGGGCTCAACAAGTCATATGCTTGCTTCCATTTTTCAAGAAGCTGGTTATAAAACAGGTTTATACACTTCACCACATCTATATGATTTTAGAGAGCGTATCAAAGTGAATGGACAAATGTGCAGTCAAGATTTTGTGATTGACTTCACCAATAAAATAAAGCCTTGTATTGAAAAAATTGAACCCTCTTTTTTTGAAATCACGGTAGGCATGGCTTTCGATTATTTTGCAGAACAAAAAGTGGATATCGCAATCATTGAAACAGGATTAGGAGGTAGATTAGACAGTACGAATGTGATTAGTCCAGAACTTTCTATCATTACCAATATTGGATTCGACCATATGGCTTTACTTGGAAATACGTTGGAAGCCATTGCTTCTGAGAAAGCCGGGATCATTAAAAATGCTACTCCCGTTGTCATAGGCGCATTAGATCCAGCTACAAAAAAAGTATTTGAAGACAAGGCCAATAAAGAAAATGCACCCATTTATTTTGCAGAAGAATTTATTGAATTTAAAAACTTTCAAAACAACTGGCAGAATGCCTTATTTGAATTCAATCAACCCCTTATACATTTATTAGACGCTCCCTTATTTCCAAAAAATTTCACTATTGAATGTGATCTTCCTGCAAAATACCAAGCTAAAAATTTAAAGGCAGTGTTAGTGGCCACTCAATTACTTTCAACCATGGGCTGGAAGCTAACAGCGAGTAAAGTATTAAAAGCATTGTCACAGGTTAAAAAAAATAATGGATTAATGGGTAGATGGGAATGCATTCAAGATAACCCAAGAGTCATTTTAGATGTGGCCCATAATGAACATGGTATACATGCATTATTAGAACAGTTGACCTCCTTGCATTACCAACAACTACATATTGTCACGGGCATGGTAAAGGATAAAGATGTAAAAGCCGTACTTGAATTACTTCCTAAAAATGCAATGTATTATTTCACACAATCTCATATTCCAAGGGCATTGCCTGTAGATGAATTAGCAGCAGAAGCCAATGCAATTGGATTAAATGGACATGCCTTTGAAGATGTGAATATCGCTTTAGATGCTGCTAAAAAAAATGCCAACCAACAAGACTTGATTCTTGTGATTGGCAGTGTATTTTTAGTTGCCGAGGTCGACAGAACTAGATATGTATAAATTACCAGCCTTTGTTGGCTCTTAAAGTGGTGATATGTGCCACATGATGTTTGCCATGCCATGCATATATAGCAAACAAATCCCATAAACTTACTTCGGCATTTCTACCAGGATGAAATAATTTTCTTTGCCATTGTTCTTCTGTTAAACTAGACAATAAATTTGCCCATCTTTCATGCAAGGCGTGCAATAAGGTCATTGAATAATTAATGGGTGTATCCAAAACATCTGCCATAGACACCCACTTATTTTCATCATATGCTTTTATCGTTGGCACTTCCTCGGTCAGTCCTAATTTAAATCTTGCAAATGCATTCATATGACTATCTGCAATATGATGTACTAGTTGTTGTACAGTCCAACCGCCCTCTCTATATGGGGTATCTAAATGTACTTTATCTAAATTCAATACAGCCATTTCTAGATCTTTTGGCAAATGCCTCAATGCATTGATCCATTCTTTTTTAGTGGCTTCTGAATAAGGTTTCAATTCATACTTACCAATGGGATATTTAGGGTCTATTGTCATATTGTATTATTTATTCTTCTCTTAATTGTTTTCCTGTCATATGGATAAAAACATCTTCCAAATTGGCCTTCTTTACTTCTTTTTCTTTTTCAAATCCACTTTCTACCAACTCGTCTATCAATTGATTGGGTGAATTGATGCCAATGATTTTACCACTATCAATGATCGCCACTCTATCGCATAGCACTTCTGCTTCATCCATATAATGTGTTGTAATAATAACAGTGGTGCCATTGTTTCTAATTTCTTGTATCAAATCCCAAAGATTACGTCTTGCTTGGGGATCCAAACCTGTTGTAGGTTCATCTAAGAAAATGATTTTTGGACGATTGATGAATGTGGTGGCAATTGAAAATCTTTGCTTCTGTCCCCCACTCAATTCCTTAAACTTTGATTTTGCTTTGTCTACTAAATCTACTTTAGCCAATAGTTCCATCGGATCCATCTCCATTTGATACAATCCAACAAATAATTGAATGAGTTCGGTTAAATTCAAATTAGGATAAAATCCAGCGGTCTGCAATTGTACCCCAATGATTTTCTTAATGGCTTCTGGGTCTGTGTCTAAATTCATCCCATCTACAATCACTGTCCCTCCAGACTTTTGCCTTAAGGTTTCTATAATTTCTAATGTGGTTGACTTCCCAGCACCATTCGGTCCTAATAAACCAAAAATCTCCCCCTTAAATACGTCAAAGCTAATGCCTTTAACTGCTTCAAAGTCGCCGTAGGACTTGGTCAAATCCTTCACTTGTATGATGGGTTCTTTCATGAATTCTTGTATTAAATCGTTCTTTAGCAAAAATAACCTAACTAACTTATATTTGCCCTATCAAAATCAGTTATATGAAGGTAGGTATTTTAGGCGGTGGACAATTGGGAAGGATGCTTTTACAAGCAGCAGCGAATTATGACCTAACTACTTATGTTTTAGAAAAAGATCCCCACTGTCCAGCAGCGCATTTATGCCACCATTTTACAACAGGAAATATTTTAGATTACGATACAGTGTATCAATTTGGAAAACAAGTAGACGCCTTAACGATTGAGATCGAAGCTGTCAATGTAGATGCTTTAACTCAATTAGAAAAAGAAGGTGTAAAAATATATCCTACTCCATCGGCCATTCGAACCATTAAAAATAAAATTGCACAAAAACAGTTTTATGCAGACAACGAAATTCCTAGTTCAAATTTTGTGATCACGGATTCCGCAGAAGCAATTCGCCAACACTTAGGACTATTACCTGCGGTACATAAATTAGCCGAGGGCGGCTATGATGGCAAGGGTGTTCAAATCATTGAAGACGAAAAAGCCATTGCATTGGGTTTTAATGCGCCTGCTGTATTAGAAGAAAAAGTAAAGATTGTCAAAGAATTGGCATTGATTGTAGGCATGAATACAAAAGGTGAAACAGTCATCTTCCCTCCTGCCGAAATGGTTTTTGACCCTGTATATAATTTGTTAGACTACCAATTAAGTCCAGCAAAAATGGAAGAAAAGCAACTTTGGAAAGCCGAAGCCATTGCAAGAAAAGTAGTACAATCTCTAAAGAGTCCAGGCCTTTTTGCAATTGAATTATTTGTAGACCAAAAAGGAGAAATTCTTGTCAATGAAACTGCACCAAGAGTGCATAATAGTGGACACCATACGATTGAAGCCAATTACTCTAGTCAGTATGATATGTTATTAAGAATTATTTTAGATTACCCTTTAGGCAACCCAGCACCTATTTTGCCAAGTGCAATAGTGAATCTCATAGGTGCAGAAGGCTTTACCGGTGATGTAGTGTATGAGGGGTTGGATGAAGTGATGAAGATGGACAATGTATTTGTGCACCTGTATGGTAAAACCACCACAAAGCCAGGCAGAAAAATGGGACATGTCACTATCATGAGCAATGACTATATGGATTTAACGCATAAGGCAAATAAAATCAAACATACCCTCAAAGTCATTAGCAAGTAATTACTTGCTTATTCTCCACTTGATAATGTTGCTGGCTTTGGCTTTGCAACTATGATTTTTTTCTTAACAGCAAGGTTTCTGGAATAACCAATACCTATAATACTCTTGGTTTGTAAACCTGGTGATTTTTTGAGTGGGCCAAAAATGCGAATCTTATCATCATAAATTAAATCCAAACTGTAAGTAGCAGAAAAGTATTTATTGATCTTGAATGTAAATAAATTGGTCATGTATAAATTGATATTCTCAGGTTTGTCATAGTAATTAGAGAAAAAATCTGCACGACCCCTATAAGTAATATTTGTAGCAATGACTTTATTATAGTTTACAGTAACAAACAAACCTGTTTCTCGCTTCACCATAGATCCTGAATCCACACCATATTTACCCTGGTTTGATAAGCTTTTATTTAAAACCAATGTCGTTCTTGATGTTAATGGAGAAAAGAAGACTGAAAAATCTTTGTTAGGCTTATAATCCAAACCAGCAGAAATAATCATATACGCAGGCGCAAAAAATGAAGATGTAAATGAAGCTTTATTACCACTAAAACTATAACCATCAAAAAGCTGAGAACGGAAATTAAATAAACCTGAGAGATACCATTTACCCGATGTGTCCATTTTATAACCATACTTGCTAAGTAGATCAAAGCGGTCATCATTCTTTCTTCCACCTTGTGATGTGGACTGAACAAATCCAAGATTCACATCTAAATTATTATCCCAACTTTGACGCTCTTTTTTATAGAATGCGAAATAATTAAAATAACTATTGATATTCAAATTAAAGTTATCACCCCCAGCTGCCCAATTGCTCAATGAACTTTGTGCCACATTTAAATTGAACAAACCTCCGTGTTTCCAATTCCAGTTTGCAGTATCTGTGTCTTTTTTAAAATTCCTTGAAGTCTCGGATCTTAATTTTGCCACCACCAATTCTTGCGCATTTGCACTAAACAAACAAAAAACTGTCAATAATAATAGGAATCCCTTGAGCATGCGCTAATTTTTATAAATATACAACCTAGTCAATAACCGATTGACTCTTAGGTTGATATAAAAAATAATACAATATATCTTGTCCTTTTTTAATCATTTGTATATCAATCAATTAGGAATTTTGTCTGACAAGTTGACACATAAAAAAATTTTGACTAAGTTTGCAGTTCAAAATAAGTGCATGGAATCTGATTTACTGATAGATAAAACCCAGGATGAAGCTAGACAAGGGGAAGCCTTTGCTAGCCAGGCTAGTTCGGGTGTCTTTCAAAAGCACTTCTATGTAGAGAGTTACGGGTGCGCGATGAACTTTGCAGATAGTGAAGTGGTTGCATCCATCTTAGAAAAGAATGGTTTTGGAGGCACTAAAAATATTGAAATAGCGGATTTAATCTTAATCAATACCTGCTCTATTCGTGAAAAAGCTGAGCTAACTATACGCAAGCGATTGACTGAATTTAGAAGATTGAAACAAGCCAACCCCGGTGTACTGATTGGAGTATTGGGTTGTATGGCAGAAAGATTGAAAGCCCAATTATTAGAGGAAGAAAAATTGGTGGACTTAGTGGTTGGGCCAGATGCCTATAGAACCCTACCCGATTTAATTGCCGAAGCTGGTACTGGACAAAAAGCAGTGAATGTGCTTTTAAGTAGAGACGAAACCTATGGCGATATTGCACCCGTTAGATTGGATAACAATGGTATTAGTGCTTTTGTATCCATTATGCGTGGATGTAATAATATGTGTAGTTTCTGTGTAGTGCCTTTCACAAGAGGTCGCGAGCGCAGCAGAGATGCATTTTCAATTCTTGCAGAATGCAAAGACTTATTTGAAAAAGGATATAAAGAAGTGGTGTTATTAGGTCAAAATGTGGACAGCTATTATTGGAGCAATCCAGAAAATAGTGCAACCACTACCTTCGCCATGTTATTAGAAGAAGTGGCACAAATAGATCCAAGTCTTAGGGTTCGTTTTAGCACATCTCATCCTAAAGATATCACGGACGAAGTGTTACACACCATTGTTAAATACGATAATATTTGCAAGCACATCCACCTTCCTGTTCAAAGTGGAAGCTCAAGGATGCTACAATTGATGAATAGAACTTATACAAGAGAATGGTATATGGCCAAGATTGACCGTATTCGCGCCTTACTTCCAACTTGTAGTATTACTTCAGATATCATTGCAGGATTTTGTACAGAAACCGAGGAGGATCATCAAGACACCCTTAGCCTTTTACAATATGCCAATTACGATTTAAGCTACATGTATTTTTATTCTGAACGTCCTGGCACATTGGCTGCAAGAAGGTATGAGGATGATATTGATTTAGTAACTAAAAAAAGAAGACTGCAAGAAATTGTAGACCTACAATGGACCTTATCCAATGAAAGTAATAAGCAAGATGTGGGAAGCCAATTCGAAGTATTGATAGAAGGAAATAGTAAAAGGAACGAGGCAGAATGGATGGGAAGAACTAGTCAAAATAAAGTCGTAGTATTTCCAAAAGGCAATTTTGATTATAAAAAAGGAGACTACGCGCAAGTCAAGATTCATGATTTTACAAAAGGTACTTTATTAGGAGAGCTCATTTAATTTAATTTAATTTAATTTAATTTATTCATACCATGGATTTACAATCATTAAAAAACAGATTCAGCATCATTGGCAATACGCCCTTACTGAATCATGCTTTAAATACTGCGGAGCAGGTTGCTGCAACGGATTTAACGGTACTTATTGTGGGAGAAAGTGGTGTTGGTAAAGAAGTTTTTTCACAGATCATTCATAGCCTATCCTCCAGAAAACACAATCCATTTATTGCGGTTAACTGCGGCGCGATTCCAGAAGGCACCATAGATTCGGAATTATTTGGACACGAAAAAGGATCATTCACTGGCGCTGTTGATAGCCGAAAAGGCTATTTTGAAACTGTAAGTGGTGGTACCATTTTCTTAGATGAAATTGGTGAATTGCCTTTGGGTACACAAGCAAGATTATTACGTGTTTTAGAAACAGGTGAATTCATTCGCGTTGGTTCATCTAAAGTGCAAAAAACAGATGTGCGTGTCATTGCTGCAACCAATAGAGAACTGATTGAATTCACAGAAAAAGGAAGATTTAGAGAAGATTTATATTATAGATTAAACACCGTGCCTATTCGTGTTCCTTCATTAAGAGACCGTAAGGAAGATATCCCCTTACTTTTTAGAAAATTCGTAGTGGATTTTGCAGAAAAATATAAGACCAAACCCATTTATTTAGACGAAGAAGCCAAAGGATTATTGACGGCATATGGTTGGCCAGGTAATGTGCGCGAATTGAAAAATATTGCAGAGCAAATTTCTGTATTGAGTAAAAACGACCATATAGATGCAGCACAGCTAAATAGCTTCTTGCCAAAACATACAGCAAATAAAATGCCAATGGTCACTGGTACCCCAGTTGGAGAATTTGCGAATGAGCGCGAAATTTTATACAAACTATTTTTTGACATGAAAAAAGATGTCAATGAATTAAAGAAAATGTTTTTAGAGATACTGCAGAACCCAAGTTTATCGGGACAAACGGCACACTTTACAAAAGAAGCCATCATCAATGAATTAAAGGAAGATATCGCCCCATCCCATGCCCCAGTGTCCACTGTGAGTATGCCTAATAATGCAATGCAATTACCGCATCACCAACCAGTCATCATTGACAATGACCTTCAGAACCATTATGAAATAGAAGAGTCATTAAATATCATGGATAAAGAAAAAGAACTAATTTTAAAGGCACTTAAAAAACATAGAGGTCGTCGTAAGGATGCTTCTACCGACCTAGGCATCAGCGAAAGAACATTGTACAGAAAAATCAAAGAATACGACATTGAAGAATAAATTATACATATTCAGCTGCATCAGTCTATTTATACTGCTAAGTTCTTGTGGTATCTATAGTTTTAAGGATGCCATGATCCCCGATAATGTAAAGACGGTTAAGATTGGATTCATTGACAACAGAGCAAGGTATATCAACCCGCAGTTGGCGCCCATGTTGACGGATAAAATTTTACAAAAAATTATTGGGCAAACTAAACTAACTAGGACCAATAGCGACGACGCTCACTATCAAATTTTTGCAACCATCACCAATTACGATCCTTCGCAAACTGTAGGTGTGAGTGGACAAGCAGCAGCAAGCAATAGACTTACGGTGACAGTGCATGTTGTTTTGAAAAAGACATTGGAAAATAAAGAACTTGAATTTGATGTAACCCGTAATTTTGATTTCTCAGCAAATTTAACTTTAAATCAAGCAGAGGGACAATTAATGGATGAAATTATTCGTAGTATTACGGATGATATTTTTAATCAAATTTTTTCAAACTGGTAAAGCATGAGTGCATTAATGATCAACGATATAGTTAAACAATGGACAGGACATGCTTCACTAGAAGCCATCGAAACTGATACCCTTGAAAAGTTGGCATTGGAGCATCCCTATGCGCCAACAGTTCAATTTCTTTTGGCAAAAAAATACCAGCTAATTGCCTCCCCGCTTTTAGCCACTCAATTATTTAAAGCAACTGCTTACTTTCCTTCTAGTCTTCATTTACATTGTTTGATGAATCAATTAGCTCAAAATGAAGTCTACGCACCTGCAGATGCCAAATTAGATAGCGTACTCAATAATCAAGTGGCACAATTCAATGAACAGGTAGATGCATCTGATGTGCTAGATTATGAGAAAGAAATAGCAACAAGCTTACAGAAAGACTACTTTGCCGCTCAAGGCATCGAATTAGACCTATCTAAGCTTCCACAAGATAAATTTACCCAACAGCTAAGAAGTTTTACTGCTTGGCTGAAAGTGATTAAAAACAAGGATGGTGTAGATCAGCTTGACCAAATTGGAGCATTAGGGGCAGATCAGGAGCAAATCATTGCTCAAATAGCCGAAAAAGCCAATATTCCAGCGGATATTTTAACCGAATCCATGGCTGAAATATGGGAAAAACAAGGGAATTTGAAGAAAGCCATTGCCACCTATGAAAAATTAAGTTTTATTTTTCCTGAAAAATCCGTTTATTTTGCATCCCGTATAGAACATTTAAAAAATAACAAATGATAACTTTCTTTTTAATATTAGTCGTAGTAGCCTGTGTTGCCTTGGGATTCATGGTATTGATTCAAAACCCAAAAGGTGGTGGATTAAACGCCAATGTGGGTGGATTGAGTAACAATTTTATGGGTGTGAAGCAAACGACAGATGTACTTGAAAAAGGTACTTGGATTTTCGCTTCTGTGATTGCAATATTAGCCATCACCTCTACCTTATTCTTAAGTGGTAGTTCGAGCGAGGGAAATAGTGTATTAGACAAAGTCAATACTTCTACTACAACAAGTCCAGCAACTCAAGTGGCGCCTCCTCCTCCACCTCCAGCAGCTTTAGATACAAACAAGAAGTAACTCAATTAGAATGTGTATTCATTCTTTTTAAAATAGTATTTTTCCCCACCATCCAAATGGTGGGGATTTTTTTTGTATTTTAGTTGATATGAAAAAACTACTATCAATACTAATTAGTGTTATTGTATTTTATATTTTCTTTATTGTATTTGTTAAGAGCACTCATTTTAATGAAGAGCAGGTTTATTTTGAATATAAGCAAGAAGGCTTGAGTCAACTTGCTGACAGTTTAGTTGCAAAAAAAATTATCTACGAAAAAACGAGTTTTTTACTCCTTGCTAAAGCATTGAAAGTCCAAGACAAAATTAAAGCTGGAAGATTCCTTGTGAAAAGGAAAACCAGTGTGCTAGATATTATAAGGATGTTAAGAAACAATCGACAAGCGACCGTAAAATTGGTATTGAATAAAGTGCGTACAAAAGGGGAATTTGCAAAACTAATCGCAAAGGCTTTTGATAAAGACATTACAGCAGTAGTGGCCTATTTAAGTAGCAATGATTCTTTACAAGCTTTTGATACAGATACTACACAGCTATTTACTTTGCTCATACCCAATACCTATGAATATTATTGGAGTAGTTCAATGACTCAAATTTTAAGCAAATTACAAAAAGCGCAAACTTATTTTTGGAGTCAGAATAACCGCATTCAAAAAGCAGTAAGTAAAGGTATGAGTCAAAATCAAATCTATACTTTGGCTTCTATTGTGGAAGAAGAAACCAATTTCGACTCAGATAAATCCTTAATTGCAAGTGTTTACCAAAATAGATTAAATAAGCAAATGCCTTTGCAAGCATGTCCAACCATCAAGTACGCGATGCAAGACTTTACCATCACTCGTATTTATGAAAAATATTTATCCAACGCATCTCCCTATAATACCTACCGTATCAAAGGACTGCCTCCTGGCCCTATTTGCACCCCGGCAGGTAAAACCATTGACCTAGTGTTGGATGCCCCAAAAACAGATTATATTTACTTTGTGGCAAAAGCAGACTTTAGTGGTTACCATCATTTTAGTAACAACTATGCCGAACATGATCGATATGCCAAGGAATACCAGAAAAAATTAGACGCATACCAAGCTAAAAAAGCAATGGAGCATAGTCGCGATAATAAATAATCAGGTTGTAAAATAATAGTGGATACATTAAATTATAAATAGCCCTTTCATTACTTGAAAAAAATAATACAATACCTTTTAATCCCGCTGCAATTTGCAAAGCAGAAAGCAAAACGTATTGTCATACCTGGTTTTCAGGATGTGAATTTATTTCAAGTGGTTCAGTTTTTATTCAAACAATTGAATACCATTGGACTCTATGATCGTGCTTCTGCCATTTCCTTTAATCTGATTATGGCATTGCCTGCGGGATTCTTATTTTTATTTTCAATCATCCCCTATTTCCCAAAAAGCTTAAAAATTAAAAAACAGATTCTTTCTATTTTTAAAGACATCTCGCCCAATTCAAGTACCTATCGATTTATTTTAGATATCATTAATGATTTGCTAAGTCAACACGTTGGTATCTTTTCCTTTGGTTTTCTTTTATTGTTATTTTACGCTTCCAATGCCATGACAGGCATCATTAGAAGTTTTGATAAATCCATCATGCAAAATAGACCCTTCTTTCTACATCAAAGAATGAGGGCGCTTCGTTTAACATTAATTTTAATGTTACTTGTTTTTGCAAGTTTACTAGTGCTAATTGGACAGGATCAATTGACGACCCTATTAAGAGAATTATTTGATATCAAACGAAAAACAATCTTGCCTTATTGGAATAGTATTCGATGGGGTATCATTGTCTTGCTTTTATTTTATGGCAATGCATTTATTTACAAGTATGCGCCACATGTAAAAGAAAAATGGGCCCTACTTTCGCCAGGGGCTATCTTGTCCACTGCATTAATGTTAGTGACGACCCTGGGATTTTCCTACTGGGTCAATAATTTCGGTAGTTACAGTAAAATTTATGGCTCTATTGGAACCGTACTTATTGTCATGACCTTAATATATATCAATGCCCTTATTTTATTGATTGGATTCGAGTTGAACGTAAGCATTGAAATGCTTAAAAAAGAACAAGACGAGAAAGATTACTTTAACTAAAGAAAAATGAGCCTCTTTTTGTGAGACTCATTTTATATTCAAATTGTTTTCAATTTTAATTAGACCGATTTTATTTATTAGCCATATCTGGTATTTCAGCTACTTTATAAGCACCTGCATCCAACTTCGCCTTGGTCTCACTAAATGCTTTTAATGTATAATCAATCTCCTCCTGTGTATGCACTGCGGTAGGAATCAATCTGTAAATGATATGTCCTTTTGGAATGACAGGATACACCACTATAGAACAGAAGATTTTATAATTTTCTCTGATATCCATCACCATTGCGGTGGCTTCTTCTACTCCACCTTTCATATACACTGGTGTCACTACAGAATCGGTTTTACCAATATCAAATCCTCTTTCTTTCAATCCATTTTGTAATGCCAATGCATTCTTCCACAAATTTGCTTTTAATGATGGTGTTGATCTTAATAGTTCCAAACGCTTTAAGTTACCCACTACATATGGCATTGGTAAACTTTTTGCAAAAATCTGCGAACGAATATTATAACGGATATAATCAATGATATTTTTTGGTCCTGCCATAAACGCACCTATCGATGCCATACTCTTAGCAAAAGTAGAGAAGTATAAATCAATTTCATCCTGACAGCCTTGCGCTTCTCCTGCACCTGCACCAGTTTCACCTAATGTACCAAATCCATGTGCATCATCTACCAATAAACGAAACGGGACTTTCTTTTTCAATGCTGCAATCTCCTTGATACAACCTTGATCACCTGCCATTCCAAATACGCCTTCTGTAATCACCAATACCCCACCTAATTGTTGTTTGTCTACCAATGCTTGTGCTCTATGTAATTGTTTTTCACAATCTTCCACATCGTTGTGCTTAAAAACAAATCGGTGACCTGGAATCATTCTTAAACCATCAATAATACATGCATGACATTCTGCATCATACACTACTACATCATGACGGCCACAAATGGCATCAATCGCGCTCATGATTCCTTGGTATCCATAATTCATTAAAATCGAGTCTTCCATCTGCACAAAAGCTGCTAATTCTTTTTCTAATTGTTCGTGTAAGTCACTGTTCCCACTCATCATTCTAGCACCCATCGGCAAGGCTAAACCATATTGAGCAGCGCCGTCTGCATCTGCCTTTCGAACTTCTGGATGATTTGCTAAACCTAAATAATTGTTTAAACTCCACACAATCATTTCTTGACCTCTAAATTTCATTTTAGAGCCTATTTCTCCTTCTAATTTAGGAAATGCAAAGTAACCATGTGCTCTTTCACGGTGTTGACCAAGTGGGCCATAGTTTTTAATTAGTCTTTCAAATATATCTGCCATAGGTTTCAATTATACCTGCAAATTTAATAATTTTTTAGCTTAATGAGCCTATAATTATACGTAATTTGCAGGTCTAAAATCATGTGAACATGCGTATTTTACCCCTTTTATGTTTTTTGATCTTGTCTTTTGTAGGCAATGCTCAGGCCCAAAAATCAATCCCATCAGGCAATTCAAGTAAACCTAAACTGATTGTTGGTATTGTGATTGATCAAATGCGCTGGGATTATATCAATCAATTTAAATCCCATTTCACCTCCCAACAAGGCTTTTTACGCTTTATAAATGAGGGTGCCAGTTGTAATAATAACTTAATTCCTTACGTGCCAACAGTCACCGCATGTGGACATGCTGCGGTTTACACTGGCTCTACACCCGCATTGCATGGCATTACAGGAAATCAATGGTACGATAATTATCAACAAAGGACGGTCTATTGTGTAGAAGATCCAACCGTAGTATCTGTAGGTGTGGAAGGTAGTGCTGCTGGTAAAATGAGCCCAGTGAATGTTTGGACGACAACACTTGGAGATGAGATCAAGTTGGCGAATAATTTTAAAAGTAAAGTATATGGTATCTCCATTAAAGACAGAGGTGCCATCATTCCTGCCGGTCATAGTGCAGATGGTGCTTTTTGGTATGATAGCAAATCGGGTAATTTTATTAGCTCTACCTATTATGGAAAAAGTCTACCAAAATGGGTAAGCGAATACAATAGTCTACATAGAGTAGATAGCTTCTATACAAAAGGTTGGAACTTAAGTTTAGCAAAATCAGTTTATGAAGCGAATTGTGATGGAGATATCAACGCCTATGAATCCACCCCTTTAGGTGCAGAACAAAAAGGATTTCCTTACACCTTATCACAATTTATTGGCAAGGACTATGGCAAAATCTCCTCTACTCCATACGGCAACAGTATTGTTGCAGAAATGGCAGAAAAGGCTTTGGTGAGTGCGCAGTTAGGCAAGGATGATATCACTGATTTATTGGCAATCAGCTTTTCATCTCCTGACTATATTGGTCACTCCTTTGGTCCAAATTCTTGGGAAACCTTGGACGGCTATATCAAGCTTGATGCAGTCATCGCTCAACTATTTGCAAGTTTAGATCAACAAGTTGGAAAAAATAATTACACTGTTTTTTTAACAGCAGACCATGCTGTAGCCAATATTCCTGATTTTTCTAAAAAACATAAAATTCCAGGCGGCTTGATTAGTGAATCAGGCATTAAAAAAGAATTAGGACAATTGTTATTAAAGCAAGGCTTGAGCGATAGATTAATTTCTGCGATCAATGAATACAATATTCATTTCAACCATCCTTTAATGGATAGCCTTAAGGTGGATCAAGATGACCTTGTTAAAATTGTTCGTGATTATATTGAGCAAAAGCCAGGAATTTTGCAAGTAATAGAGTCTCGTGAAGCAGCCGAAGCACCTTTGCCAGCAGAACTAAGAGAGCGCATTGTCAATGGCTATACGCCTCAAAGAAGTGGCGATATGTTCATTGTAACTAAATCGGGTTATATGGATGGGTATGCCACTGGAACGAATCATGGTGTTTTTTATAATTATGATGCGCATATTCCATTGCTATGGTATGGCAATGGCATTAAAAAAGGCCAAGTTAATTCGGTGAATTATATGACAGATATTGCACCTACAATCACGACCCTTTTAGGCATTCAGATGCCAAGCGGGTCAATTGGGAAGCCTATAATAGAAGTATTGAAATAACCGATTTAACAGAAAAATGAGCAAAATCATAGTGAAAGGATCAAGAATTTCTAATGGATTGTGTAAATTGCACCTAGCATTTAAAGAATAAATAACAATAAAAAAACATCATGAAAAAATTAGCAACCGTATTATTTGCATCTGTATTATTATTAGCTGCAAACACCGCTTCTGCAAATTGTGGTAAGAAAGATTGCAAAGATTGCAAGAAAGAAGCGAAAGCGCACAAATGTGATAAGAACTGTATGAAAGATGGCAAGTGTAAAGAAATGAAAAAAGAAACGCCAAAAGCAAAGACAAAATAAGAAAAATTTGTACACCCCTCAAGGTTTCACTAAAAAGCCTGATAGTAATTAACTACCGGGCTTTTTTATATGTTTAATTTAGATACTAATGCTAGACGAGCTTTCGAGCACTGCGCAGAGGGAGGAGAGAATTTGTATTATTTCTAAATTTATTTCTTAATTATTTAGCTAATTTCTTTTGCAAATTAGAGTCAAGTGCATCTAAGAATTCTTCTGTATATACATAGTGGTCGCCATGCTTCACTTTATTACCATGCACACATACTGCTAAATCTTTTGTCATGATACCAGACTCCACTGTTTCAACACAAACTTCTTCTAATGCTTTAGAAAAACGAATCAATTCTTGATTATTATCCAATTGACCTCTAAATTCTAAGCCTCTTGTCCACGCAAAAATAGATGCAATTGGATTGGTAGAAGTTCTGTTCCCTTTTTGATGCTCACGGAAGTGACGTGTCACCGTACCATGCGCTGCTTCTGCTTCCATCACTTTACCATCTGGTGTAATTAAAGTAGATGTCATTAAACCCAATGAGCCAAATCCTTGTGCTACCGTATCAGATTGTACGTCACCGTCATAGTTCTTACAAGCCCATACAAAATTACCATTCCATTTTAAAGCACTCGCTACCATATCATCAATTAAACGATGCTCATAAGTAATACCAGCATCTGCATATTTTGTTACGAACTCATTTTGATACACTTCTTCAAAAATATCTTTAAAGCGACCATCGTACTTTTTTAAGATGGTATTTTTTGTCGATAAATATAGTGGCCATTTTTTTGCTAAAGCTTGGTTAAAACAAGCTCTTGCGAATCCATAGATACTCTCATCTGTATTGTACATCGCCAATGCTACGCCGTCTCCCTTAAAATTAAATACTTCAAATTCTTGTACAGTTCCATCTTCACCTTCAAACTTGACCGTTAATTTTCCTTTGCCTTTTGTAACAAAGTCTGTTGCACGGTATTGATCTCCAAATGCATGACGTCCAATGCAAATTGGCGCTGTCCAGTTTGGAACTAAACGTGGCACATTCGCACAAACGATTGGCTCACGAAATACCGTACCATCTAAGATATTACGAATGGTGCCATTAGGGCTTTTCCACATTTGTTTTAACTTAAACTCTTGTACTCTTTGTTCATCTGGCGTGATGGTTGCACATTTGATACCAACACCATATTGCTTGATTGCATTGGCAGCATCAATCGTCACCTGGTCATTGGTTTGATCACGATACTCCATACCCAAATCATAATATTTAATATCTAATTCTAGATAAGGTAAAATCAATTTATCCTTAATGAATTTCCAAATGATTCTTGTCATTTCATCTCCATCCAATTCTACCACTGGATTGTCTACTTTAATTTTTTGTCCCATATGTTTAAAAATTTTGTCTGCAAATGTACTAAATGTAGCTAAATAGGCCCCAGAATATTAAGAAGATTGCTGCACAATCAACACAGGGATTTTTACCTTATGTCTAACAGATTCAATGGTCTCCCCAAAGAAATAATCTTTCCAGCCATAATGATGATGCGCCCCCATGACTAATAGTTGTGCCTCTGTGGTATTTACAATGCGTACAATCTCTTTAACCCTGTTTTTATAGCCAACAACAAATTGAACCTTATACCCTTTTTCACTTAATGTTGCTGCATATAACTCGAGTCTTTCTTTATCCTTTCTAGATTCTTCATCATCACTTATTTCTTGAAAATAACTTGCTGTCACGCTTTCTACTACATGGATCAAAATCAATTCTGTTCCAGCATGTGCTTGCGAAATGGCAGATTTAATTAAATTGGCATCCCCAGCAGTAAAGTCTACAGCAATCGCGATTCTGTCAATGGGTGCTGCTTTCGTCCAATCCAATTCTACAGCTGCACCATGCAATGCTGTTCGTTCTTGCTTTTTCTTTGACTGAATCATTGGGAAAATGATGATATACAATAACAACGCAAAAAAGAAAAGAATAAATAAAACAAGTAATAGCTTAATAAATAAAGAAGTTGGTCCAAAGAGAAAAGCCTTGGCAAAATCGAATACTAAATTGGCATTCAAAAAGACTAAAATACTCGCTACCAACCATGCTAAAATTTTAACCCAAGATTTGATGGCAAATTCACCCATGGTACTTTTATCACTCACAAAGTGAATAAGAGGAATTACGGCAAAGCCTAATTGTAAACTCAAAATAACTTGACTAAAAACAAGTAGCTCGTCCACCCTGCCTTCTCCCATGATTCCAATCACCAATACTGCAGGTACAATGGCAACTAGTCTAGTAAGCAGTCTTCTGATCCAAGGATTCAACCTTAGATTTAAATATCCTTCCATCACAATTTGACCAGATAAGGTGCCCGTGACCGTAGAGCTTTGACCAGCTGCAATTAAGGCGACAGCAAATAAAATAGGGGCTAATTTAGAACCCAATAATGGCGCCAACAAAGCATGTGCCTCTTCTATCTTAGCGATAGATTGATTGCCTGTTTGATAAAAAGCTGTAGCAGCTAAAATCAAAATTGCTGCATTCACAAAAAAAGCTGCATTTAAAGCGATGGCGCTATCAATAAAATTATACCAGAGTGATTTTTTAATCCCGGCACTTGTTCTTTCTATTTTCCTTGTTTGAACGAGTGCAGAATGTAAATATAAATTATGTGGCATCACAGTGGCCCCAATCATGCCCACTGCTATGTATAATGCTGCAGGTGATAATGCAGAAGGAACTAGCCCCTTTGCTGCTCCAATTAAATCAGGCTTTGCAATAATCATTTCTGCAAGAAAACTGCCTCCAATGGTGGCTACTAAAACAAAAATAAAAGCCTCCATCTTACGAATTCCATATCGTTGTAATAACATGAATAAAAAAGTATCTGCCACCGTGATGATGGTACCATACATTAAGGGTAAGCCAGTTAACAATTTAATACCAATCGCCATCCCCAAAACTTCGGCTAAATCGGTGGCTGCAATAGCCAATTCTGCTAGTAGGTATAAACAAAAATTGACAAATTTAGGATAGGTCTCTCTGTTGACTTGTGCCAAATCTAAACGCCTTACAATGCCCAATCTTGCACTTAAACTTTGTAGTAGAATGGCCATGATATTGCTCAGCAATAAAATCCAAATTAATTGAAATCCAAAAGCAGCACCCCCTTGTAAATCGGTCGCCCAGTTACCAGGATCCATATAACCCACACTAACTAAATAAGCAGGACCAATAAAGGCAAATAACCGCCTCCATCCAGTTTTATTTTTTACTGGAACAGACTCATGCAGTTGATCTAAGGATTTATGAAACATAATTGAATGTAAATTTAACTATAAACCCATTGTTAAAGGCATATTGTTGCCTATTTTAGCAAAAAATAGAGTGCCATGCGCTATCTAAGTAATCTTTTGATCTTATTGGCATTGATTGGGTGTGCTGAAACAAAAACAGACCTATCTGGGAATACCCCTTTGAAAATAAATGATTTCAATGCAGCTTTCAAAAATATTGAATTGCCCATTCGAATCAATGATACCAATTTAGCCTCTTTCACAGATACAGTGGAAATTGGCAGAAAAGCCTTGGAACAATTTTTACCCGATTCAGTAGTCGATGTCATTGCTCCTAAGCTTTTAAAAAATGCATCCATTTTTACAGTTGGTAAAATTGAAAAAGAAACAGAATACTATTTATTATTAAATAATAAGGCTGCCAGAAAACAAACAGTATTTGTCATTACTTTTAGTAAGAAAAATGTTTTCTTAGACTATCAGGTTTTAACTCAATTTGACCTTTCACAAAAAAGTTCTCAATTGTATGGTAAAACATTATTAATCAATAAGGAACCTACCTTTTTAATTGAAGAAAATAAATTAGACCCTGAGAAGGGCATCTCGAATGAAAAAAAAGGATGGGCTTATACCGATCAAGGATTTAGATTGATCTACTTGGACGCTAATATTAAGCCAGCACAAAAAGCCATTTTAAACCCAATTGACACATTACCCACGCTCAATACTTTTAGTGGAGACTATGCTAGAGATAAAAAGAACTTTATTTCACTAAGAGACTTTGGCAATCCCAATAAATACCAATTCTTCTTACATTTTGAAAAGAAAGAAGGCGATTGTGTTGGTGAACTTAAAGGCCTATTGAATTTTATTAAAAACCAAGCCACTTATTCTGAAAAAGGTGATCCTTGTACCATTCAATTCACCATTACTGGGAATGTCATAAAAATTAAGGAAGATGGAAATTGCGGTAGTCACAGAAACATGACCTGCTACTTTAATGACAGCTACGATAAAAAAAGAAAGCCAAAGTCTAAGAAATAATCCACATTCTGCCATTGCAAACGATTGTTATTCACACTAGGCTTGCCTTGGACCAAATTTAAAGGCAAATAGGATATATTGTGGGTCAAATTAACCAAAGATCAAAAACATGTCTTTTAGAAACTTCGAAGTTCCTTACCCTATTAATGAAAAGTATTCCAAGAAAGCGGCTTATTTCTCTATGGAGTTCGCCATCCACCAGCCTTTAAAAATTTATAGTGGCGGTCTAGGTTTTTTAGCAGGATCGCATTTAAGAAGCGCCTTTGAATTGAATCAAAATATGATTGGTATTGGTATGCTATGGAAATATGGCTACTATGATCAATCAAGAAATCAAGACCAGACATTGCAGGTTACTTTTATGGAGAAGATGTATAGCTTCTTAGAAGATACTGGCATAAAATATCAAATTTTAATCCATGACCATCCAGTTTGGGTAAAAGCCTACTATTTAGCACCTAATATTTTTTGCAGTGCCCCCTTATTTTTATTAAGTACGGATTTACCAGAGAATGATTATGTTTCTCAAACTATAACACATCGTTTATATGATGCCAACGTGGCTACAAAAGTGGCACAGTTTATTTTGTTGGGTGTGGGTGGTGCAAAATTGATTGACGAATTAAATTTTAACCCAGAAGTCTACCACTTAAATGAAGCGCATGGATTTTCTGCCGCGTTTTATTTATTGAACAAGTATAAGTCATTAGACGAAGTTAAAAAGCGTCTAGTGTTTACCACCCATACACCTGAGGAAGCAGGTAACGAGAAGCACGATATTTACTTATGTCATAATATGGGTTATTTCTGTGGATTAGGATTGGACGAAGTAAGAAGATTGACTGGAATTCAAGACGATCAATTTAACCACTCTTTAGCTGCGCTTCGTTTTGCAAGAAAGGCGAATGGTGTTTCAGAATTACACGGACATGTAAGCCGTGAAATGTGGGGTAAATATGAAGGCATTTGTCCAATTGACCATATTACCAATGCACAAAACTGGCGTTATTGGGCAGACAAGCAATTGTACAAATTTGCTGAAGCTGCGGATGATACAGGTTTTGATGACAGAAAATGGTATTTAAAAAAGCGTGCTTTTGAAATTGTAGCGGACCAAACTGGAAAAATATTTGATCCAAATGTGTTGACCATTGTTTGGGCTAGAAGATTTGCAGGCTATAAGCGTGCCGATTTCTTATCATGGGATTTAGAAAGATTCGAAAAATTATTGTCTAATTCAAAACACCCTGTTCAAATTATATTTGCAGGAAAGCCATACCCAGTAGACCATCCAGCTATTTCTCAATTCAACCACTTAGTAAATCTAAGTAAGAACTATAAGAATGTAGCCGTGTTAGTTGGATACGAATTAGCTTTAAGTAAGCGTATGAAGCAAGCTTCTGATGTTTGGTTAAACAATCCAAGAGTACCAAGAGAAGCTTCTGGCACTAGTGGAATGACTGCAGCAATGAACGGCGCTGTCAACTTCTCTACCGATGATGGATGGATACCAGAATTTGTAAACCATGGCAACAATGGTTTTGTAGTTCCAAAAGCGGATTATGCCAATATGAGTACAGAAGCCCAAGATGAATATGATTTAAATGAAATGTATAAAATATTAGAGCAGCAAATTGTACCAATGTATTATGAGCAAAAAGACACTTGGAGACAAATTACTCAAAATGGTATGAAGGATGTTCGTTTCCAATTTGACAGTAACAGAATGGCCGACGAGTACTACGAGAAGATGTACAAAATCTAATTGAACCCTTTCCCTATAAAGTGCTCCCCTCCGATTCAATATTGGAGGGGATTTTTTTATCTATTTGCTAGTCAACCTTTAATACCTAATTTTGTTATTCTATTATGTCAAACAAAATCATCATTGCTATTACAGGTGCCAGCGGAGCCATTTATGCTAAATGCTTATTGGACAGCTTAAAGCAAATCCCATCTCAATACCAAGCAGTTGGTGTCATTATGAGTGACAATGCAAAGACCGTTTGGGAAACCGAATTAGGCAATCAGGATTATCTAAATTATCCTTTTGACTTTTACCATAAAATGGATTTTAACGCCCCTTTTGCCTCTGGATCTGCTCAATACAATATCATGTTTGTAGTCCCATGTAGCATGGGCACATTAGGAAGGATCGCATCTGGTGTAAGTGATGATTTAACGACTCGTGCTGCTGATGTGATTTTAAAAGAGCGCAGAAAATTAATTCTTGTCGCAAGAGAAACACCCTATAATTTAATTCATATTCGTAATATGGAAACGGTGACATTGGCAGGAGGAATCATCTGCCCAGCGACTCCTAGCTTTTATAGTGTTCCAAAAACTTTAGAGGAAGTGGCCATGACCGTGGTTGCAAGAATGATGGACCTGGCAGGCCTTGATATTAAGACTTATCGCTGGAGTACACCATCCTAAATTTAATATTCTATTCAAGTAAAACTTTTGATTCAAAGATTCTACTAAATAATATAAAAGGCCCTGAATTTAAAAACTCAGGGCCTTCCTATTTAAATGTTGAAAAGTATAATCTTACTTAGGTTCCTTAGGTACTTTAGGCGCTTTTTCTTTTTCCTTTTTTTGTAAAGTAAAAACAAGCTTGCCATTTTCTTTATCTAAATCCCCTATTAAAGTATCCCCTTCTTTCACTGAGTGATTTAAAATTTCCTCGGCCAATGGATCTTCAATGTATTTTTGAATGGCTCTATGCAAAGGCCTTGCACCAAATTGAACATCATAGCCTTTATCAGCAATAAACTCTTTTGCAGCACTGGATAAAACTAAGTTTAATCCTAGGTTCACTAAACGTGCAAGCACTTGTTTCATGATGATGTCAATGATCAAATAAATATTGTCTTTGGTCAATGAGTTAAATACCACTACATCATCAATTCTATTTAAGAATTCTGGAGAGAAAGTACGTTTTAAAGCTTTCTCAATCACAGATCGGTTGTTCTCGTCTGTCTGCTCCATTCTTGTGGCTGTTGCAAAACCTACACCATCTCCAAAATCTTTTAATTGACGTGCACCAATATTAGAGGTCATGATGATTAGCGTATTCTTAAAATCAACTTTACGACCCAATCCATCCGTCAAAATACCATCATCTAATACTTGTAATAAAATATTATAAATATCTGGATGTGCTTTTTCAATTTCATCTAATAAGATAACACAGTATGGTTTACGTCTTACCTTTTCTGTCAATTGTCCTCCCTCTTCGTAACCCACGTAGCCTGGAGGTGCGCCAATTAAACGAGAAACAGCAAATTTTTCCATATACTCACTCATGTCAATACGAATCAAAGATTCTTCTGAGTCAAACATGTTTCTTGCTAAAGCACGCGCTAATTCTGTTTTACCTACACCAGTTGGACCTAAGAAAATAAATGTACCAATTGGTTTTTTTGGATCTTTTAATCCAACTCTATTTCTTTGTATGGCCTTCACTACTTTACCAATAGCATCTTCTTGTCCTATCACTTGATCTCGCATGTCCTCGGACATCTTGCGTAATTTAGTGGTTTCTGCTTCTACCATACGCTTTACAGGTATACCTGTCATCATACTTATCACTTCAGCAATATGTTCTTCGTTAATTGGGAATCTTTTATTCTTACTATCTTCTTCCCAATTTAATTTTGCTTTATCTAAGGCTTCACCTAATTTTTTCTCCGTGTCTCTTAAGTTTGCAGCTTCCTCAAAGCGTTGACTTTTCACCACCCTATTCTTTTCGTTCTTTACTTCCTCTATTTGTTTTTCTAATTCTACAATATCTTCTGGAACAGAAATATTTTTCAAATGCACTCTTGCGCCCACTTCATCCAATACATCAATGGCTTTATCTGGAAGTAAGCGATCTGTCATATAACGATCACTTAATTTCACACAAGCCTCAATTGCTTCTTGATCATAAATAACACTATGATAGTCTTCGTATTTAGATTTGATATTGTTCAAAATAGTAATCGTATCTGCCACACTAGGTGCTTCAATAATTACTTTTTGGAAACGACGATCCAGTGCACCATCTTTCTCAATATGCATTCTATACTCGTCTAGTGTGGAAGCACCAATACATTGCAATTCTCCTCTAGCCAAGGCAGGCTTAAAGATATTTGATGCATCTAATGAACCGCTTGCGCCTCCTGCACCTACAATCGTATGAATCTCGTCTATGAATAAAATGACGTCTCTGTTTTTCTCCAATTCGTTCATGATCGCTTTCATACGCTCTTCAAATTGACCACGGTATTTTGTACCGGCCACTAAAGCAGCTAAATCTAAGGAGATCACTCTTTTATCAAATAAAACACGACTTACTTTTCGTTGTACAATTCTTAATGCAAGCCCTTCAACAATCGCAGTCTTACCCACACCAGGTTCACCAATTAAAATTGGATTGTTCTTTTTTCTACGACTTAAAATTTGACTCACTCTTTCTATCTCTGCATCCCTTCCAACAATTGGATCAAGTGCATCTTGCTCTGCTAATTTAGTGATGTCCCTACCAAAATTATCTAATACTGGAGTTTTAGATTTACTGGTCGAAGCAGGCTTAGATTTTGTGCCTCCTCCAAAACCACCTTTACCTTTTTCGTCATCGAAATCATCATCCCCTTCTTCTTGGTATTCTGAACTTGGATTTAAAGGTGCAGATGGTGCAGAACCTACCATCCCTAATTCATTGCGGAATAAATCATAATCCACGTCAAATTGATTTAAAATTTGCGTAGCGATATTTTCCTTATTCTTTAAAATACTTAATAATAAATGCTCCGTTTCAACCATTGGACTTTTCAAAGCTTTGGCTTCTAAAACAGTCACACGAATGACTTTTTCAGCTTGCTTTGTCAAAGGAAGACTATTGATATTGGCAATATTTTTACCAGACTTGTCCTTAACGGCTAGTTCAATTTCTTTTCTTAATTCTCCCAAATTCACATTCAGTTGCCTTAAGACTCTGATAGCTGTATTTTCCTGGTCACGGATCAACCCTAACATAAGGTGTTCCGCCCCAATAAAATCATTACCTAATCTTAATGCTTCTTCTCTGCTATAAGAGATGATTTCCTTAACTTGTGTTGAAAAATTGTTATCCATATATTTTATTCGAGCTGTTATTTAGATAAACGAATAATTTTACCCTAAAGTATGTGATTATGCACTATAAAATTGATACAAAAGAGAAATTCACCGTTTTAAGCCTGCTCGACCCTAGTCTTAGTTCAAATCTCGTGCCAGAATTGAGTGATTTGATCAAAAAATTAGGTTCTACAAGCCCTAAAAACATTGTGTTGAACCTTGAGCCCGTAAAAGACTGGGATTTGAGCATTATTGCGCTTTTAGCCCAGCATCAAGAAGTATTTTATGACAATAATACCAGTTTTGTGCTTTGTTGCTTGTCAGATGGCTTACAAAACGCCCTAGATTTGACTGAATTTGGCGAAGTGATGAACTTAACGCCTACAGAATCAGAAGCCTGGGATATCGTTCAAATGGAAGAAATTGAGCGTGAACTACTCGATAGTGACGATATGGAGTTTTCTACCCAAGAATAGTGTAAGATTTGTTAAATTCGCGCTCCTATGATCACGCCTCAAACCATTCAACAAATTACCAGCCGAATTGACATCATCGATGTGGTGGGTGAATTTGTGAAATTAAAGAAAAGAGGTACCAATTATTTAGGCAACTGCCCTTTTCACAACGAAAAATCTCCTTCCTTTACCGTCTCTCCTGCCAAAGAAATTTACAAATGTTTTGGCTGTGGCAAGAGTGGCAATACCATCACTTTTTTGATGGAACATGAAAAGTATAGTTATGTAGAAGCTTTAAGATGGTTGGCTGCGAGATACAATATTGAAGTTGAAGAAACCGAGACGAGTCCTGCGCAAAAAATCGCACAACAAACTGCAGATAGTTTATATGCGATTAATCATTTTGCAATGGACTTCTTTACCAAACAATACTGGGATACAGAAGCTGGCGCAACCATTGCACAGAGTTATATGCAGCATCGTGGTTTTTTACGTCCTATAGTAGAAAAATTTAAAATCGGATACAACCCTTCTGAACGAGATAGTTTAGCAAAAGCATTGATTCAAAATCAATTCAATCCAGAACTATTTGCCAGAACTGGTTTAGTGGTGGAACGTGATGGCGTTTGGCAGGATAATTATAGGGACCGCATCATCTTCCCTATCCACAATACTACAGGAAAAATCATAGGTTTTGGTGCAAGACAAATTGCAAAGAATGACCGCTCTCCAAAATACATCAATACGCCAGAGAACGAGATTTATGTTAAGAGTCGAATTCTTTACGGTTCTTATTTTGCAAGAACTGCGATTGATAAAGCCAATGAGTGTTTATTGGTAGAAGGCTATACAGACGTGGTAAGCTTACACCAAGTAGGCATTGAAAATGTGGTAGCAAGTGGTGGTACCTCTTTGACGATTGACCAATTGAGATTGGTTAAAAAATATACACAAAACCTGACCATCATTTATGACGGTGACGCAGCAGGTGTCAAGGCCGCATTAAGAGGATTGGATATGGCCTTAGAAGAAGGCTTGAATGTACAATTGGTTTTAATTCCAGACAACGAAGATCCAGATAGTTATGTCAATAAAGTGGGACCAGATGCTTTCCGTGCATTTGTTCAATCTGCAAAGAAGGATTTTATTTTATTCCAATTAGAAGTCCAATTAAAAGAAGTTGGTAACGACTTAAATAAAAAAAATAGTCTAGTCAATCAAATGGCAGAGACTTTAAGTAAGATAAATAAGGCAGAAGATTTTACAAAATTACAAGAGTATGTAAGAAAATGTGCCGACATATTGCGTATTGACGAAACGGGATTGACCCAATTAGTGAATAAGTTTAAGCGTGATAAAATTGTCAAAGATGAAAAGAAAATGGCCTATGACGAAGCGGCCATTTTAATGCCCAATTTCCAGCAAACAACGCAGGACCTTGATAATATTGACCTTGTTCTTGACAAAGATTTTTTACACGAAAAAAACTTAGTGCGTTTACTAATTGAATTTGGCAACGAAGTTTTAGCGGATGGCAGGATGGCATCCACTTGGATTGCAGAAGAATTAGAGCCCTTCCCTTTGGATAACCAAGACATGATACAATTGGTTAAAACTTATTTTGAATGGCAGGTCGCAGGTAAAATACCCAACAATAAAACACTGCAATACCATGAAGACCCACAGATCCAACAATTGGTGATGGGACTTTTTGAGCCAGAACATGAGTTAAGTCTAAGATGGAATGAAAAACTAGGTCTCAAGAAAGCAATGGAGGAGGTCACTTTCCAACATCAAATTGAAGTGAGTTTGCTTTATTATAAACTAAGAAAGATTAAAAAAATGATCCGCCAGAATCAGGAAGACATGGAGAAAGTGCATGGTGAGGAGCAAATACAATTATTGCATATACATAAGCATCTTAAAGATGCAGAGCGCGAGTTAACCAAGATCATTGGAACTGTGATCTTTAAATAGATGCGCTATTCATAAAATATATCTATTCCAGGAATGAAATACTTTTATTATTTCTCGGAAGGATTTTGTTTACCAGCAATCAACTTTTCTAAAGTCGCTTCTAAGCGCTTCTGCTTGGTTTCATCTTTTTTAGCTCCGTTGATCCAACTTAAATATTCCTTTTGATTGATAATAGAAAGAGATGTAAAGAACTCTCTTGCTTCCTCGTGTGATTGGAATAATTTTTCTACTTCAATTGGTAAAGCAATCAATCTTTTATCAAAATCGTCAATCTCAATATTTGGAGATTTGAATCCAGCGAAGGCTCTATTTCTATTTGGGATCTGATCGTATTTTGTAAAACGCAATGCCGTCCATACATGGTCTAAAGTCACTTGACGAATGGCCTCATATTCATTGTTGGCTAAAATTTCCCAGCTAGCATCTCTATTTAAATCTGAAACAATCTTCGAACTTGTTTTAGGATAAGCAATCCATAATTTACTTTCATGCGTCAATGCAGAAAATACTTCTTTTAGGATATTGTTTAGTTGCAATTGGTTAATTGCGAAAATAAGTGCGAAATCAATTTTCCTTGTCTTTAATAAAGGAGTCAGATTCTTACAGTAATTCAACTTTGCGAACTGCTTCTCTACACTTGATGGTAAACCTTGAATCAGTAAGTTTTTCTCATCCTTTAACTGTAATTTCTCCAAAATATTCTGACTGATCGACATAAATGTTAGGATTTTAAGGATGGTAAAGTTAAGCAATTATGACTAGTTGCAAATAGTAAATTGAATAAATCTTTATAATACATTGATAATCAACCTAAAATAAAATATTTAACCAATCTTAATCTGGCTATTTTCTATCTTTTTTGAACAATGGAGCTTTGTTCTCTTTTCCATTGATTAATCTCCCAATATTCTTTTGATGCGTAATCAAGACCAATAAAGCTACAATGATGGCAAATATTCTGTAGGATGTTTCCTTTTCATTGTAAATAAAAAGAATCAAAACCATAAAAACGAAACCAGCCAGCATAGAACTCAAGGAAACAAATCTGGTTGTTAACAAGGTAATCAAAAACACAATAATGCAGATGAGCGCCACAATCGGCTGAATGGCCAATGCCATCCCTAAAATAGTCGCCACACCTTTACCACCTTTAAAATCTGCCCAAATAGGAAAAATATGACCAACAACTGCAGCCAAACCTAAAACAATCATGAAATTGGTTCTAGCCAACTCATTTTGTAAATAAAAGGGCATCAATATATATAAAGAGGTAGCAATCACGCCCTTAGTAATATCCGCCGTCATTACAAAAGTCCCCCACTTAGACCCTAGGACTCTAAAAGTATTGGTTGCCCCCGGATTTCCACTACCATATTCGCGAATATCAATGCCAAAAACAGTTTTACTTACCCAAATAGATGTAGGGATGGAACCAATAAAGTAAGCAAGTACAATAAGCATCATTTCGTTCATGAAAACATGTTTGGGGTAGGCAAATATACAATCAATAAAAATAATGCCTGTTAGCGATATAGCAAATACTCCATACTAGGGTTCGAAACTACCGACTGAATAAGAGACTAACCCATCCATCCAGGGGTTGGGCTTCTTGGAATATCCAAGCTTTTGAACCCGCCAATTCAATCATATCTAATTGATCCTCAATTAATAACCCACTCAATACCAAAATTCCACCTGGTTTGCTCGTGAGGGTTAATTCCTCCATATTGGCTACTATAATATGCCTATTGACATTGGCTAAAACAATATCATATTGGTCTTTTTGCAAGGCAGATGCCACTTTTTCAATAGTAATGACTTTGGATGCGTTGTTCTGAATATTCTCTAATGCATTTTCTATGCACCAGTCATCATTGTCCACTGCGTGCACTTTTTTAGCCCCTAATTTTTCGGCAAGGATGGCGAGAATGCCTGTTCCTGTGCCAAAATCATAGACCGTTTTGTCTTTAAAATCAAGCCTTTGCATCAACTGCATCACCGAAAATGTGGTGGGATGATGCCCAGTACCAAAGCTCATTTTGGGCGTAATCTTAATATCATACTCCACTGCAGGCTCAAAATCTGGATGAAAATGCGCCCTGATTCCAACAAAGTCACCCACCCTAACCGGGTCGAAATTAGATTCCCAAATGGCATTCCAATTTTGTTCTTTAATAACTGATTTAGAATAAGTTAATTGGTATTGATTGAATATAATATCTAATTCATTTTGTACTAATTCAGCTTCAAATTGATCTGCCAGCATAAAGGTCTTGCAATGCCCAGCACCCATGCCTAATCCATTGGATAGGTCAACCCCATCATTCTGCCCTTCCTCTAATTCTTCTTCATTAAAGCCTTCAAAGCCAAGTTCAGATAGTTCAGCCACGAGCATATCAAATTGATCCTGATTGCTGAAGTCAAATGCGATTTGTATGTATTCTTTGGACATTTACTATATTATTAATGGTTTAAATTAGTGTAAGCTTAATGTTGGTATAAAAGAAGTACCCCGAGGCCGATTTCGGTTCCTTCCGCATGAGGATGAGGGGTAGCTTTCTTTTTACCAAAGTTAGCAACAAAAAAATGCCCCGCGAATTTGCAGGGCATTTATATTGAATCTATCTAAATTCTATTGCTGAGGACCTCTGTCTTCACGAGGCGCTTGCTCTGGACGAGGCAATAAAACTTTATGACTTAATTTGAACTTACCTGTTTTAGGATCTAATCCAATTAATTTCACTTTCACCGTATCGCCTTCATTAAAGATACCTTCCATTGTTTCCAAACGCTTCCAGCTAATTTCACTAATGTGTAATAAACCTTGTTTGCCTGGCATGAACTCTACGAAAGCACCAAACTCTTTAACGCCTTTTACAACACCTTCATATTCGTCTCCAATTTCTGGAACAGCTACAATACCATTGATCCATCTTACTGCCGCATCAAGGCTTTCCTTGTTTGCAGAGAAGATACTTACTTCACCATGGTTGCCTACTTCCTCAATATTAATTGTTGCACCAGTTGTTCTTTGCATTTCTTGAATAATCTTTCCACCTGGCCCGATTACAGCACCAATAAATTCCTTATCGATGATGATCTTAACCATTCTTGGTGCATGTGGCTTCACATCTGCACGTGCAGCTGGAGTACACTCATACATGGCATCCAAAATATGTAAACGACCTTTTCTTGCTTGAGATAATGCTTCTCTCATAATGTCCATGCTTAAGCCATCTACTTTAATGTCCATTTGAACACCGCAGATACCATCGCGTGTACCAGTTACTTTGAAATCCATATCTCCTAAATGATCTTCATCACCTAAGATATCAGTTAAGATCGCATACTTACCATCTTCTCTAGAAATCAATCCCATTGCCACACCACTTACGTGTTTTGGAATAGGCACACCTGCATCCATCAATGCCAATGAACCGGCACAAACCGTTGCCATTGAAGACGAACCATTTGATTCTAAGATATCAGACACGACACGCAATGTGTAAGGGAATACGGTGCTATCAGGTAACATTTGCTTTAAAGAACGCATTGCCAAATTACCATGTCCCACTTCACGACGACCAACTCCACGCATCATTTTTACTTCGCCTGTTGAGAATGGAGGAAAATTATAGTGTAAGAAGAATTTTGCATATTCTGCACTTGCTGCAGTTTCTTGCATCAACTCATCCAACTTAGTTCCTAAAGTAACTGTTGTTAAAGATTGTGTTTCACCTCTAGTAAATAAAGATGAACCGTGTGGTGTAGGTAATGGTCCAATCTCCATTGCTAGAGGACGAACTTCATCCAATTGACGACCGTCTAAACGAATACGGCTATCCACCATCATATCTCTAACCACTTCCCATTTCAAGTCCTCATAATACTTACCTGCTAATCTCTTTTGCAAGTCTGTGATTTCGGTACCTAAATGTTCTATGATTTCTTTTTTCAAAGCAGAGAAAGCATCGCTTCGCTCATGTTTTGCAGAACCTAATCTTGCAATCGTATCTACTTTTGCTTTTGCATATGCATATACTTTTTCACGAATTGCTTCGTCTTGTTCTGGTTTTTTATAATCACGTAGTTCTGTGATACCTACTATTTTTCTTAATTCTGCTTGCGCTTTAATTTGCTTGCGGATAGCTTCGTGTGCGATTTCTAAACACTGTACCAATTCTTCTTCAGAACATTCTTTCGCCTCACCTTCTACCATCATCAAGTTCTTCTCTGTAGCGGCAATGATGAATTCTAATTCACATTTAGCCAATTCTGCTTTAGAAGGATTGATTACAAATTTGCCATCAATCTTTGCAATTCTTACCTCAGAAATAATTTCTTTAATAGGAATATTAGATACTGCCAATGCTGCTGATGCTGCTAGACATGCTAATGAATCTGGCATGACGTTCTCGTCGCTAGACACCAATGATATTAATACTTGTACATCGCACAAATAGTCTTCTGGAAATAAAGGTCTTAAAGCACGGTCAATTAAACGACTCGTTAAAATTTCGTAGTCATTTAAACGTGCTTCTCTTTTGAAGAAGGAGCCAGGGATTCGGCCTGCAGATGCAAACTTCTCTTGGTAGTCTACGCTCAATGGGAAAAAGTCTTGTCCGTCTCTTGGATCTTTATTGGCAACCACAGTTGCTAATAAAATACAATTTCCTTGTCTGATGGTAACAGCTCCGTCTGACTGACGTGCTAATTTACCTGTCTCTATAAAAATTTCTTGACCTGGATTGATCTCGAATTTTACTGATTTTGGTTGTGATAACATTTTTTAAAAATTTTGGATTGTGAGAAAGGGCGTTCTTGAATCTATTACTAAAACGAACTAAAAAAAATAAACGCTTATAAACAACTAATCCCAACCGTAGTAGTACAGTTGGGACAGCTATTATAAGTTGTTCTTGATTATTTTCTTAAGCCTAATTTTTCAATTAGTGCACGGTAACCAGTCAGGTTATGTTTTTGTAAATAAACCAATAATCGCTTACGCTGACCCACTAATTGCATTAAACCTCTTTGAGTAGAATGGTCTTTGTGGTTGGCCTTTAAATGACCAGAAATGTGCGCGATACGTTGTGTTAATAAAGCAATTTGACCTTCAATTGAACCTGTGTTGGTTGCTTTACCACCAAATTCAGCAAAAATGCTTGCTTTTTTCTCTGTTGTTAAGTTGGACATTGTGGAACTTCTTTTATTGTAGTTAACAATTAACTACGGTTTTGTTTTGTTTATTTCGGCTGCAAAGATAGGGATAAAAGCGTAACTAAATCAATAGTTTAGTCAAATATTTCTACGTTTTTAGGGTATTTTGCCCTGTTGAAAACGAATAATTTGTCTTCAAAACTAGCTGCATAGTTGATAGATAGCACTTTAACGTCTGTAGTATTGTTGCTTTTGTCTAGAATTATGGCATTGGCAAGGGCAGATTTTACCTTGTCTATGATTAAAGTGACTTTTTGAAAGCCTTTTTTACGGTCTATAGGGAATAACTCAATGGTAGCTGTATTGTTATTTTGAGCTAATAATTTGAAATTGAAGTCTTTATCATAGCTACCTGACAATAATTTCTGTGGACTTAAGGTTTGTTCGGTCTCGGCCAAACTAGACTTAGAAATGGTATTTAGACCATCAAAATTATAGATGGAAACTCCATCACACAGGATCTCTAATTTACCCTCATTTAAAAGGTATTTCTCCCCCTTCATCTTTAATTGGATCATCTTGGTCCCCAATGCCTTCCCCTTATTGTTTTTAGACACCAATTGGATCTTTACCAGTATCCCATTAGAGGTTTTCACTTTAACCCCTACTTTGTCTAAAATAGCCTTGGCATTAGGATCTTTCTGGGCTTGTCCCTGAAAAGTGATTAGACTCAATAAAAAGATAAAAATGATTCTCATATAGGGTTATTTGGGGGCTTCGAAAGTTATAATATTTAGATTTTCAAAAATAAACAATCCTTGTGGATTATGATAAGTTTTGCAAGAAATCATACAATTCAGCATCAGATTTGTACAACACCTCCCTTGGTTTACTGCCCTGACTTGGTCCAACGATGCCTGCGGATTCTAACTGGTCCATTAACCTTCCAGCTCTATTATAGCCCAATTTCATTCTTCTTTGGATGAAGGAGGTTGAACCTACTTGAGCACTTACAATCAATTTTGCGGCGTCTTCAAATAAACTATCTCTGTCCCCAGCATCAAAACCTGATGCCTCTAAATCTTTCTCATCTATGTATTCAGGTAATAAGAAAGCCTCTGGATAGCCTTTTTGTTCGGCGATAAAATTACAAACACGATCCACTTCTGGGGTATCCACAAAAGCACATTGTAGACGTGTAATTTCTCCATTAAAGCTCACCAACATATCGCCCTTTCCAATCAATTGTTCTGCACCTCCAGCGTCTAAAATAGTTCGGCTATCAATTTTACTTGAAACCTTAAATGCGATACGTGCAGGGAAATTCGCTTTGATCGTACCCGTGATGATATTCACAGAAGGTCTTTGCGTAGCAATGATTAAGTGAATACCCACAGCTCTTGCTAACTGCGCTAAACGTGCAATAGGCATCTCCACTTCCTTGCCAGCTGTCATGATTAAATCGGCAAACTCATCCACGACCAACACAATGAATGGAAGGTATTGATGTCCTTTATCTGGATTTAATTTTCTAGATGTAAACTTCTCATTATACTCTTTAATATTTCTACATCCAGCTTCTTTCAATAAATCGTAACGATTGTCCATCTCGATACAAAGTGCATTCAATGTATTGATGACTTTTTTTGTATCCGTAATAATCGCATCTTCTTCTCCTGGTAATTTAGCCAAGAAATGCTTTTCAATCACACGGTATAAACTCAATTCCACTTTCTTTGGATCTACTAAGACAAACTTTAATTGAGAAGGATGTTTCTTATATAATAAGGATACCAGGATGGCATTCAACCCAACTGACTTACCTTGACCTGTTGCTCCTGCCATCAATAAGTGTGGCATCGCTGCTAGATCGACAATGAAATTTTCATTATCAATTTTTTTACCAATAGCAATAGGCAATGAATGTTGACTCGTTTGAAACTTCTCACTTGCCAATAAAGTTTTCATGCTCACTATTGACTTTCGAATATTAGGCACTTCAATACCAATCGTGCCTTTACCAGGAATAGGTGCAATGATACGAATACCTAAAGCAGCTAAACTCAATGCAATATCATCTTCTAAGTTTTTAATTCTACTAATACGCACGCCTGGGGCGGGCACAATCTCATACAAGGTAACTGTTGGGCCCACTGTGGCAGAGATGCGTTGAATGGCAATATCATAATTTTTTAAAGTCGCAATGATCTGATTTTTGTAGGTCTCCAATTCTTCTGGATCTTGTACAATTTTTTCAGAGCCATGTGTCTCTAATAAATTAATGTGTGGGTACTTGTAATTTTTTAAATCTAAGGTGGCGTCATATTTGGTCGTTAAACTTCCAACAGATGCTAGGATTTTTTCCTTAGGCACTTCGTTGATTTCTAAATCAAGGTCTTCTAATAATTCGTCGTCAATGTCCAAATCCTCCTCATCGATGTCTAGCGGTTCATCATCAGATTCTATTGGAGTTTTTTTTTCATCCCCAGGCTCTTCATTTAAAGACAATTCATCTATAAATAATTTTGGACCTAGTTCCCCAAGCGCATCATCTGTCTCTTCTGATTCAGGCATGATAACTGAAATGCCAGAAGTATTTTCTTTTAAAGAATTACCAGTGGGAATCGTTGTCTCTGCAGGTGAAGGATTGTTTAAGTCCCATTCTTGTTTCACTGCTTCTTCTGTATCCTCGCTCACAAATTCAGGTGCTTTTTTCTTTGGAATTAAAAAATCAAAATTAGGCACATTAAAACTTGGATTAAATCTCCATATGATATAACTAAATCCTGCAATCAATAAAATGGCACCGGTACCAAAGCGTCCTACAAATTTGATTAACCAGCCACTACAATATTCCCCTAAAGCACCTCCCCATGAAAAAGGGGTGATGGGTGTCAAAAAAGCAAAACAGGTGCTTAAAACTAAAAGACCCAGTAGCACATATCTTACATTACGCCACAAACTAAAAATTGGTTTTGTGAAAAATAAATTCACACCCAAAACAAAAAAGAAAGTACAAAATAAATAGGCAGCTAACCCAAATCCGTTGAACATCATTTGATAAGCAACAAAAGCACCAATGTACCCTAATAAATTATTTGCTTTCACATCTTGCAAAGAAAATAATTGAGTTCTCCATAATTGCACCATGTCTTGGTCTTCCTGCCAAGTAAATAAATAGGATGTAAATGCAACAAAAAGAAACAAGCTAACCAATAAAGAGACTGCTCCCAATATCTTAATTGTGCGTTCGTCTTTGACTACTTCAGACACAACTACATCTGCTTCTTTATCCGGATTTAAATTCGGGGAATTAACCTTTGGTGTTGATTTGCTTTTAAGCGTATTTGCCATGATGACAAATATAAAAAGAATTGGCTACATATCCACTTTATTCAGCCAAACAACCCTAGCCCAATTAGCCCAGCCTAACATGAAACAAAGTCCACCAATCGGGGTAATTGGTCCAAGTACAAAAGCCCAGCTTGGATGAATCACAGATAAAAGGGCTAGCCCATAAATGGACCCACTAAATAAAAAACAACCTACAATGAAAAAATGAGCTGACCATCCTATCCCTTTATTGGATAAATGGTTTGTTTGATTTTGTTGGCTATAAATAGATAATGCAATGAGCGCCAATGCGTGTATCAATTGATATCGTACACCTGTCTCATAACTTTGTAATTTCTCTGGGCTCAAAACCGATTTCAATGCATGCGCACCAAAGGCACCAAGCAATACTGCCACAATTGCAAAAGCAATTCCCCAAAGTAAGACTTTACGATGCATGATTTTTTATTAACTTTTTTAACCCTGATTCATTGATCTGATCAGATGTTAAACGGTAATGTGCTTGTTTGTAAAAAGGATGTCTTTCGACTAATTTTTGTTCCAAAAAGGCTTTGAGTTCAATGTCTGTAAGATGCGCTATCAAGGGACGATGTGCTTTTTCCTTGGACAATCTTTGTACTAATACATCTACTGATTCATCCAACCAAATCACAACTGCTTCTTTTTTCATCCAGTCCATATTCTCCTGAAAACAAGCTGTTCCTCCACCTGTAGCCACTACATATTTTTTCTTTTCTTTAAACCATTTTAAAATGGTTGCCTCTGCTTTTCTAAAATAAGCTTCGCCATCTTCATCAAAAATTTCAATGATGGTTTTCTCTTCCTTCATTTCGATCAAAGCATCTAAATCATAGCCTACAGATTTATTCCATTTTGCCATCTGCTTTAGCCAATGAGACTTCCCCGAACCCATCATCCCTATCAAAAATATACGCTCTGCTCCCATCGTTTATGTAAATGCGTTGAATCCTGTGATATCCATTCCGGTAATCAACAAATGAATATCATGTGTTCCTTCATAAGTAATTACACTCTCTAAGTTCATTATATGACGCATCACTGAATACTCTCCAGTAATGCCCATTCCTCCTAACATTTGTCTTGCGTCTCTAGCAATATTGGTAGCCATTTCACAGTTGTTTCTTTTAGCCATACTAATTTGAGCAGCAGTTGCACGACCTTCGTTCATCAATACGCCCAAACGCCAAGCAAGTAATTGTGCTTTGGTGATTTCGGTCACCATTTCTGCTAATTTCTTTTGTTGTAATTGGAATCCACCAATTGGTCTACCAAATTGAACGCGCTCCTTACTATATCTTAATGCAGTATCATAACAATCCATTGCAGCGCCAATGGTACCCCATGCTATACCAAATCTTGCTTTATTCAAACAACTCAACGGGCCTTTTAATCCTTTGACATTTGGTAAAATATTTTCCTTTGGCACTTTTACATTATCAAAAACCAATTCTCCTGTTGCACTCGCTCTTAAACTCCACTTATTATGTGTGGTTGGTGTGGAAAATCCTTCCATACCTCTTTCAACAATAACGCCTACAATTTCTCCCGCTTCATTCTTAGCCCATACCACTGCTACTTGCGCAAATGGGGAATTGCTGATCCACATTTTTGCACCATTTAAAATAAAATGATCGCCTGCATCTTTGATATTCGTTAACATCCCCGATGGGTTAGATCCATGATCTGGTTCTGTTAATCCAAAACAACCTAGCCATTCACCAGATGCTAGTTTTGGTAAATATTTTTGTTTTTGAGCTTCGCTTCCGTAAGCATGAATTGGGAACATCACTAAAGATCCTTGAACACTCGCTGTGCTTCTCACACCACTATCGCCTCTTTCCAATTCTTGCATCATCAATCCATAACTAATATAGTCTAATCCACCACCTCCATACTCAGTTGGTACAGTAGGTCCAAAACAACCAAGGTCTCCTAATTGCTTCACAATTTGATTTGGAAATTCTGACTTCTGAGCATACTCCTCTATGATTGGTGAAATTTCTGTTTTAACGTAGGTTCTTACTGCATCTCTCACCATTAATTGCTCTTCAGTCAACAATTCGTCTAATTGGTAATAATCTGGGGATTCAAACAAATCTGCTCTTACTGCCATGGTTTGTAATTTTATAATAATGATTGATACACAAAGGTAGTAGAAAGCGCTTAAAAAACTATAATTACAAGGGTATTAATTAGCTGAATTATAAGCTTAATAAAGCTTTCATTTCGTCCGCATAGCCTTTGGCTGCGATTGCTGCATCTTCAGCAAAGTTGGCACCACTACTTGCAAAAATAACGGCCCTACTTGCATTGATGAGTAAACCTACTTCATTGTTCTTGCCATAAGCAGTGACCTCGGACAAACTGCCGCCCTGCGCACCAACACCTGGTACCAATAAAAAGTGTGCAGGAATAATTTTCCGAATAGATTCCAAGTCATTGGCTTTGGTTGCACCCACCACAAACATCAATTGTTCAGTGCTACCCCAGCCTGCTACTTGTTCTAAAACGGATTCGTATAAAAACTGTCCATTCGCCAATTTTTGTTGTTCAAAATTTTGACTTCCAGGATTGGATGTCAATCCCAACACAATCGTCCACTTATTTTGATAGGCCAAAAATGGATCAATACTATCCTTCCCCATATAAGGTGCTACTGTGATGGCATCAAAAGGAAGGGTTTCAAAAAATGTTTTTGCATATTGTGCAGAGGTATTGCCAATGTCTCCGCGTTTTGCATCTGCAATCTTAAAATGAGAAGAAGGGATATGCGCCAATGTCGCTTCCATCGCTTCCCATCCTTCAATACCTTGTGATTCGTAAAATGCCGTATTGATTTTATAGCTTACACAATGCGCTGCCGTAGCATCAATGATGGCTTTATTGAAAGCAATGACTCCTGCTTTATTTTTAGGCAATCCAGCTGGTAGTTTTTCAATGTCTGTATCCAATCCAACACATAAGTAAGATTGTTTTGTTTTGATTTGGTCTACTAGAAATTGTTTTGTCATTTGTTGTTATTTTAAACCAGTATTTTGATTGCGATAGTACTCAATATTATTTTACTGCATTTTTCTTTACAAAGACTTGGTAGCCCCAAGCTGGCATTTGCAAAGATTGAATACCTGTCAGTTTTTGCTTGGTGAATACCTCTTCGAATGCACTTGCATCTACCCCATCAACGACTGCCTGCTGTGGTTGATTGGATAAATTCAATACCACCACCACTCTATCCTGGCCATTGCTTCTTTCATATGCCATGATCTTTTCAGGAAGATTCACATTCAATCTTTTAAAATTCGCCTGATCTGCAAAAGCACTATTTGATTTTCTTAATGTTAATAGTGTCGTATAAAAATTAGCACGTTCATATTTTTTAAATTCAATACTATCTTTTTCAAAAAATGCCAGCGGTCTTAATACAGGTTCTTCTTGGCCACTATAAATTAAAGGCATTGTCCTATTATATGTTTGCGTAAACACGGCAAAAGGTGCATGAATGGCGCCTGGCATTGTTGCATAGTCTGCTTTGTTCCAAGAGTTCTCATCATGATTACTTGTAAAATACAATCTTTGCGCTCCTTTTATAAATTCAGTTTCAATATTTTGCAACACGGTATCCAAAGAGCGAATATTTTTTTTGCCTGCTGCTATATCATTTAAAACATGAAATTCTTTCCAAGTATAAGTAGCATCAAAACCTGACTCATGTAACTTAGCATCATCGGCTTCCGCTAATAAATAAATGTTTCTGATTTTTTTTAATGCTGGTATACATTTATCCCAAAAGCTATAAGGCACACCCCATGCAACGTCTACCCTGAACCCATCAATCTTAGTAGCGTTTAACCAATACTTCATGGTATTGATCATACTATCCTGCATCACTAAATTATTAAAATTCAATTCTCTTGTATCAGACCAGTCTGCAGTGTAAGTGGGCTTCCCTGTTGAATCTGTTTCATAAAAATCTGGATGCGTAGTCAGCCAAGGATGATCTGCCCCAGAATGATTCGGCACATAATCAATTAATACTTTCATGCCAAGTGCGTGTGCTTGATTGACTACTGCATTGAAATCTGCGAGGGTACCAAATTCAGGATTGATATCGGTATAACTTGCTACCGCGTAATAAGAACCTAAACTGCCTTTTCTACCAAATTTTGAAATGGGTTGGATAGGCATAAACCATACTGTTTGCACCCCCATTTTCTGTAATCTTGGCAAATGTTTTGCAAATGCTTTGAAAGTACCTTCCTTGGTATATTGGCGGATATTCACTTCATAAATATTCCCCTGTTGCATAAATTCAGGATGTTTTTGTTGTCCAAAACTCGATGCTCCTATCAATAATCCAACCAGTAACAATAAATTTTTCATGTTGTCGCTTTATACTTCAAAATTACTACCTAATAACGTAACTTTGGCTATGCATCTACAAAAAATAAAATACCTCTTTTTGGCACTTTTTATATGGCAGTGCAGCCCATCAGACCAATATGAAATTGCAGACAATCCCTTAGATGGCGGGCGTTATTTTATTGAGAACTGCATGCAAGGCAATTTTAAGAAAGCCAAGTACTATGTCATTGAAGATGCGGAGAACCTTGCATTATTTGAGAAATTAGCTAATAACTACTATGGGCTAGATAAAGAAGGAAGGCAACAAATAAGGCTGGCATCCATTCAAATCAATGAGATTAGTGCTGTGGATAGCACTATCACCATTATGAATTACCAAAATTCCTTTGACAATAAGGTGCATAAGCTTAAAATCATGTCCACCCCCAAGGGATGGAAAGTAGATTTAAAATATACCTATGGGCCAAATTTATAGGTCCAAATAAGAATTATTGTATATTTGCAACTGAATTTAATTAACACAAACAAAGCACAAAATGGAAGTACAAACTAACACCAAAAAATACTGGGCATTATTCTTTTTATGGTTCGCTATTTTAATCGTTTTATTATTCGTTTACAGAGAATTTTTCTGGTTAGCGCTTCCTGGTACATTGACTTATTTTGCTAAAGCAATGAAACTATTTTAAGAAAAAATTATATAAAAAAAGCCGCTCGAAAAATCGAGCGGCTTTTTTTATTTTAGTACTGAAAGTGCTGCATCTAAATAAGAATAAATTTCGGGTTGGTGGTGGTGAACAGGTTTAACTGGCTTGGACTCCCCTAATCTAACAACGACTGCATTTTTCTCTTTAATTGAAAAAACATATTGTCCAAATAAGCCATTTTGAAATGGAATAGACATCCCCTTGTGTTGTATAATCCAATATTGATAGCCATAGTAATCAACCGGACGATCTGATTCTGTTCGGTCCTTTAAATAAGTTGCTGGCGAAGTTGCTTTCAATACATAATTAGAATCTACAATTTGCTTTCCACCCCAATTCCCTTTATTTAAAATTAACTGACCAAATCTAGCATAGTCTCTTGCCACTCCGTTAAAGCAACAAAATGCTTTTTCATGTTGTTGATCTCCATCTAATAGCCATAATGCATCTACTTCTGCACCCATTGGTTGCAAAAATCGCTGAGATACTAAGTTTGAAATATTATCTCCAAATGCTTTTTCAACAACCAATCCCAACACCTGTGTATCCCCACTTCTGTAATCCCAATAAACTCCTGAAGGCTCTTTAAAGGCCATTTTTTTTACCATGTATTCTTCGTTATCTCCATAATAGCCATAAGCATTCATGCTAAAATAACTTTTATCAAATTCCATATAATTTGTACCAGAGCTCATAGTCAATAAATCCACAATTCTTATTTTATCTAAATTGGCTTCTTTAAAATGAGGCACATAATTGCCAACAGGCTCTTCCAAAGATTTTATTTTCCCTTCTTGTAATGCGATTCCAATTAATAATGAGATAATACTTTTGGCGGCGGAAAATGATCCACTCAAAGTTTTTGAATTATACCCATCAAAATATTTTTCATATACAATCTTCCCATTTTGTATAACTAAAAAAGCATGCGTGTCATTTGAATCCAATGCAAGTACTAATGAATCTGGCATAATCGCTTTATTATAAGCACTATCTAATGGCCAATATTGAGGAACGCTCGCAGCTTTAACAAGTCTTGTTGGATGTGTTTTATAATCATGAATAGAATGCTTCCCCCATTGGGCAAAATTTCTTAAATGCGCAAATATGGGTGTATATGCCAGGCCAATTGTCAACACAAGGAACACTATGAATCCGTACAATATTTTCTTTATCATAAATTGATTATTTTGAATTGTAATTAAACAACTATGCTTAATTTTATTGCTTAGTCGTAAATTTTACTCAAATTAAAAAATTATATGTCTTTATCGCAAGCATTTGAAGAAATTGTTGAAAAAAGAAGGTCCAACAGAAAGTTTGATCCTAATGTTGAAGTCCCAGACGAAGTGATTAAAAGAAGTTTAGAACGCAGCATCCTGGCTCCTAATAGCAGTAATATGCAGTTATGGGAATTTTACTGGATCAAAGACCCTGCCTTGCAAAAGGATTTTCACGAATATTGTTTAAATCAAAATGCCGCAAGATCAGCAAAACAAATGGTGGTATTTGTAACCCGTCAAGACCATTGGAAGAAAAGAGTGCAATGGCATTTAGAAAATATTAAAAAAGGGATCACAGGCGAAACCACTCCCAATCAAGATAAATTAATGACCTACTATGGTAAATTAATGCCACTTGCATATAGTACAGATCGGTTTGGTTTTTTTACTGCGCTAAGAAGCACTTTAAGTAATGTAATTGGCGCTTTTAGACCAATGACTAGAATGAGAGGCAGAGCAGATCAAAGAATCACCGTACATAAATCATGTGCTTTAGCAGCTCAAACATTTATGTTGTCCATCGCTGCCGAAGGTTTTGAATCTTGTCCCATGGAGGGCTTCGATGCTGTTAGGGTAAAGAAGGCCTTAGACCTTCCAGCAATGGCGGAAGTCAATATGATTATCAGTGTTGGAAAAGGGACTGAAGCTGGTATCTGGGGAAAAAGAGAAAGAGTCCCTTATGAAGAAGTAGTGATTATTAAATAATACTTTACTCAATAATACTTTTTGATTGATACAAAAAAGCCGCAATGAATTATTGCGGCTTTTTTTATATAGCTAATATTTTAAAATAGTAAACTCAATTAATTTTTAGCTGGCGTAATAATGATATTTCTATATTCAATTGGACCGTGATCCCCTTGTAACATAATTGGACCTGGCGCAGCTTCATCACTATTGATAGCACCTCCGGTGATACCTGGAATTTCTTGTTTGAAAATAATAGTTTGACCATTTGCAACCACAGTAACCATCCTGCCAATTAAAGTCACATCATAAGATTGCCATTCTCCTGGGGCTTTTGCTGCATTCACCCATGGATCAATAAAACCATATACCCCACCCAAATATACATTTTGTGGTTCTTTGCCTTGGTTGTCTTCGATCTGAATTTCGTAACGGCCTCTTAAATAGACACCACTATTACTTCCTTTTGGATACCTGAATTCAATATGTAATTTAAAGTCATCAAAAGTGGCCTTTGTTCTAATATTTTCGCCAGATTTTGGACTAGTCAATACACCATTCACATTCATCCATTGATTGTTTTTACCCATGACTTCCCAACCAGTCAAATCTGTATTATTCAATAATTGAATGGGTGTACCCCAAGTGACTTCTTTTAAACTATTTAATCTTGGTGCACGAACACCGGTCCATGTATATTTTTGACCATAAGGCGCAACCATGGTTCCTTTTAACTGATCTCCTACCAATTCACCTTCTACTACTAAATTATTTTCTGTACGATCCCATTGAGGTGGAATGGTAAAACTCATTTTGCCGTCTTTAAAAAATACTTGTGCAACAGGTCTTGCACTTCCACCCTCTGCAACAAATCTGCCGATTAAATTTTTTACACCGGAATGTCGCACTTCTAACCAAGACGGCGCCAATCTGCCACCACCCATATCGACCGTTAAATCCCAACGACCTTCTAATGGACTTTCTTGTGCTTTAGCAGTTGTATGCACTAATAAAATAGAAAGGACTATAACAAGATAATGCGCCTTTTTAAATAATTGTTTCATTGGTATATGATTATTTGAACCATTAAGCTAAATCAAATCGATCTAATTCCATCACTTTATTCCAAGCAGCCACAAAATCATGTACAAATTTTGTTTTAGCATCATCACATGCATACACTTCTGCCAATGCGCGTAATTCAGAATTTGAACCAAAAATTAAGTCGACTCTTGTACCAGTGAATTTCACTGCTCCAGTTTTTCTATCCACCCCTTGAAAAGCATTTTGTGTATGATCCATTGCGCTCCATGCGTTATTGTAATCAATTAAATTGACAAAATAATCATTGGTCAATACACCAGGAGTTGCTGTAAACACCCCATGATGTGATTGATCAAAATTGGTATTCAATACGCGCATACCACCAAATAACACTGTCATTTCAGGAGCAGTCAAGGTTAATAATTGCGCCTTGTCAATTAACATTTCTTCGGCAGAAACTAAAGTGCGTGGTTTAATATAATTACGGAATCCATCTGCAATTGGTTCTAATACTGCAAATGATGCCACATCCGTTTCTTCTTGACTTGCATCTGCACGACCAGCAGTGAATGGCACTTTAATAGTTACGCCACCATCTTTTGCTGCTTTTTCAATCGCAGCTGCACCAGCAAGTACAATTAAATCTGCCATTGAAACTTGTTTTCCTCCTGTTGCAGATGAATTGAATGCCTTTTGGATGACTTCTAATGTATCCAACACTTTAGACAATTGTGCTGGATTGTTTACAGCCCAATATTTTTGAGGTGCTAAACGGATTCTTGCACCATTGGCTCCACCTCTCTTATCTGACCCACGGAAAGTAGATGCAGAAGCCCAAGCAGCTGCCACTAATTCAGAAACTGACAAACCAGAAGCAAGTACTTTTGCTTTTAACGCTTCAATATCTGTTGCATCAATCAAGGTATAATTCACAGCAGGAATTGGGTCTTGCCAAATTAATATTTCAGCAGGTACTTCTGGTCCAACATAACGTGCACGTGGTCCCATATCGCGGTGTGTTAATTTAAACCAAGCTCTTGCAAATGCATCTGCCAACTGATCTGGATTTTCATAATACCTTTTTGAAATTGGAGCATATGCAGGATCAAGTATTAACGCCAAATCTGTTGTTAACATAGTTGGTGCATGTGTGATAGAAGGATCATGTGCATCTGGCACAGTGCCAGCACCAGCTCCTCCTTTAGGTTTCCACTGATGTGCTCCAGCAGGACTCTTTACTAATTCCCACTCATATTGATATAAGTTCTCAAAATAATTATTGCTCCATTTTGTTGGTGTAGTTGTCCACGCACCCTCTAAACCAGAAGTGATGGTATGCACCCCATGACCAGTTCCAAAAGTATTTTTCCATCCTGTGCCTTGCTCTGCAATATCTGCTCCTGCAGGTTCCTTGCCTACATACATGTTTGGATCTGCGGCACCATGTGATTTACCAAATGCGTGTCCACCTGCAATTAAAGCCACTGTTTCTTCGTCGTTCATAGCCATACGTGCAAATGTTTCACGAATGTCTTTTGCAGAAGCAATTGGATCAGGATTGCTGTTAGGTCCTTCTGGATTCACATAGATCAATCCCATTTGTACAGCAGCTAATGGATTTTCCAATTCACGGTCTCCACTATATCTTTTATCACCTAACCATTCTCTTTCATTGCCCCAGTATACATCTTCTTGAGGCTCCCATACATCTTCTCTTCCTCCAGAAAAACCAAAAGTCTTAAAGCCCATAGATTCTAATGCACAGTTACCTGCTAAAATCATTAAATCAGCCCAAGATAATTTTTGACCATACTTCTTTTTGATTGGCCATAATAATAATCTTGCTTTATCTAAATTGGTATTATCAGGCCAGCTATTCAATGGTGCAAAACGTTGCATGCCTGCACCTCCACCACCACGACCATCTGTAGTACGATAAGTTCCCGCAGCATGCCATGCCATACGAATAAAGAAAGGACCATAATGTCCATAATCTGCAGGCCACCACTCTTGTGAATTCGTCATCAAGTCAACGATATCTTGCTTCACTGCTTTTAAATCTAAAGACTTAAACTCAGAAACATAATTAAAAGTCTGCTCCATTGGATTCGACTTTACTGAATGCTGTCTTAAAATATTTAATTTTAATTGGTTCGGCCACCAATCTCTATTCACTGGACCAGTTCCTGCACTTCCTAGTTTTGATGAAAGTGTTGTTGCGCCTGTAAAAGGGCATTTAGCTGATCCGTCTGTAGTTTGATTATCCATATAATTGTGATTTTTTTAAATGTGCGCTTTAAATGCAAAATTAACCATTAATAATGTAAAAAGAATGCAAAAGGAACGTATAGTTATAACATTATACAGTCAATTTTGTTGTGAAATACATGAGAAAATAGATTTTAATTTAAACAAAAAAAATCTTGAAAAAATAGGCTTATTTAAATAGTTAATTTTAAATTTATATGGTAAAAAGGCGGGTCTATCAAAAAGCTATGCCTCCTATTTCATTTAAGCTATAAAAATTCGTATGAAAAAATTATTAATAAGCTCTTTTAGTGCGCTATGTTTATTGTTAGTGGGTACTTCATTCGCCCCAATTGCAGACAACCCCGACGCCATTATTGGTGTGTGGAAAACAGGAGAAGGAAACGCGATGGTGCGTATCTATAAAAATGGTGAAAAATACCAAGGAAAAGTAGTTTGGTTAAAAGAACCAAATGACCCTGAAACTGGAAAGCCAAAGCAAGATAAAAACCACCCTGAAGAAGCAACTAGAACAAGACCAGTTCTTGGAATGATTAATATTTGGGGCTTCTCTTACAAAGAAACTAATCTTTGGGATGATGGTAATATTTACGATCCTAAAAATGGCAGCACCTACTCTTGTACCATTAAAATGATTAACCCTAATACACTAGAAGTTAGAGGATATATTGGGGTGTCAATTATTGGAAGGACAGATAACTGGACAAGGCAACAAGCTAAATAGGACTAAGGAGATACAAAATTTAGGCTAATATTAAAAAACAATGGATTGCCTAAATTACTAGAAAAGAAGCGTTGACTATCTTCTCTAGCATCATACCTATTGACAACATCGAAACGGTAATTGTATCTTAATCCTGCTTGTGCGTTTATCCAAAGAAATCCAGCAAGCTTTTTATCCCACATGATTCTTGGCTTCACTTCTCCACGTTGGATATATGCATTTCTACCCATCGTACTTGGTAGTTGCATTAAAAATTGATTTCCTTCTAATTCAAAACCTGCCTGCAACATGCTTGTTGTAGAGAAATTATATCGAACAAAACCACGAGCAGGAAGTAGAAGTTCCATACCCCACTTGTCATTGAACGTTTTATTCCAAAACAAAACTGGTAAATGCATTAGTTGACCTGCACGATAAGTTCTAGCTAAACCAGTACCTATCATATTTTTTTCGGATGTCTTCCATCCATAAATAACTGTTCCACTTAAAGTGATGGCTTTGTTTTGAATCGCTTTTGTATTTTCAAACAAACCGTTTACGTCTGCGCTAGCTTGAAAAATTAAAAAATTCTTTTCATTCAAAGGTTTGAAAACAGTCGTATTGATGCCTGCAGTTAATAAAGCAGTTTTATCTAAAGCAGTTGCAAAATCGTTTACTGTAGGATTTGTAACATTGAATTTACTATTCCAATAATTTACCCCCATTTGCCAAATGATTTTATTGGTTGAAATAACAGGCACATTTATTTGCGCTCTTATTGCATTTACATTGGCTATATTGATTTGTGTTGGTGATTGCTTGGAATTAAAACTTATACCAGGCATCGAAAATCCACCATAATATTCACGTCCTAAACTCAAAATTCTTTGAGGCGTTTGATTTAAAACTTTTTGAGAACAATAACGTTTAACGCCGTCGGCATCCCCAAAATTACTATAGTCAAAATTTTCGGTTGTATCAGTTTGGGCAACAACAAATGAGGCGCTAAATAAACATAAAATAGTGATTGCTAGACGCATAAATTAGATGTATTTATTACAATACAAATATATATGTAAACGGTTTAAAATGGATAAAAAGCATAAGCCGAAATAAATTTTATTTACTTCGGCTTATCAATGGCATTCGCGCAAAAAAAGCGCCCTGAGCAAATGCAAAGGGCGCCTAATCTTAAATTCTACTGTGGAGTCGAGGGGAGTCGAACCCCTGTCCAAACAAAGTTACCATTGGTCTTCTACATGTTTATTGTTTTATTATTTGTCGGCAATCAGCAGGAAAAACACAAACCAATTGATTACTTAGCTGTAT
>Ga0222712_10000062_pt1 | contig 141301 bp, 177 predicted proteins | sample C33_657DmetaG_FD_165043 | JGI IMG/M metagenome (GOLD analysis project Ga0222712, IMG submission 165043) | Estuarine water microbial communities from San Francisco Bay, California, United States - C33_657D | ecosystem: Environmental > Aquatic > Marine > Unclassified | place: USA: California... | reverse complement strand
TAATCACGTTTTAACGTAGAGGCAAGTGTGGTAGCTTACAAAATCACAGATGGAACAGTTGGGGTCGCATCAAGTATGCCGGTGGGGTTCCGCCCAACATTCACGTATCGTGCACGGTGAAATACCGTCCAATTAAGTTTGGACGGTATTTCCTTTTGCACGGTCATCTGGATACTTCAACGTAAAGAACGTAGGAGTAAACCCATTAAACCCTGAACCAAGGTTCAACGAACGTGCAAGCTTACGGGCTTCATCGTTGCTTTTTCGAGTAGCAACCACTAGATCACTGCCGCGTTCAATAATCTCGAAAATTCCATCTTTCTCTTTTACATTGTAGCTCATTGTAGTCCTCCAAAGTTTGGTTTCTTTTTCTTGAAGCTATTCAGTTTCTTAGGCTCGAAGTCTTCATCCTGCATTATGCTAGACGAATCAAACAATGGTTTATCTTGTTGTTCGATCTGTTTGGTACCACCAGTGATGCCTTCTTGTGCAGACTCTTCAAGATCAAATAACATCATCTTCGATCTGTCAATACCAATGACGAAACGCTTCGGATGATCGGTACTACCCCAACGATTTTTTAACTGCTTTACCATAAGTTGACCCTTCTTCTCGAGTTCTTCTGTCGAGATGAGAGCGAACATGAAGTCAGCAGTCGCAGGTAGACCAAACGATTCGGATGTATCTGTCAATTCAACGTCAGAGTTACCATAACCAGAGCGAGTGGTTTGAGTAGCTGACATGACTGGAACATTGAATTCCATAGCTAAGCCACGAAGTTCTTCTGCAATAGACTTAATCATAGTGTATGAGTTTACGTTCGCTCCACCCTTGAGTCGAGAGCTCGTACAGATGTTAAGATAATCGATAAAGATTACGTCTGGCGCAAAATTCTTCTTCAACCGAAGTTCATTCAAAAGATGCCGAAAGTGGTTAGCACTTGCAGAACTGGTCGGGTATTCTTTGATAATAAGTTTACCGGCAGTGATGTCTTTGAGCTTCTTAAGCTTCCTTTGATATGTTGAGTGATCAAGTAGACTCAGATCGTCAAGTGTTACTTTCATTAAGTTAGCGTCAATACGTTCAGCGATACGCTCTTCAGCCATTTCCATAGTGATATACAGAACATTTCGACCAGACATCAGCGCTGCTGATGCACAGTGAGTCATGAACAGTGTCTTACCAACACCTGTGCCAGCAAGAGCGATCGACAGCGATTTCTTATTGAGACCACCCTTTGTAATCTTATTGAAGTACTCAAGATCGAACTGAAGTTTCTCTTCAACTCTGTGATAGAAGTCAAATCGCTCTTCATAGTTTTCAAGAAAGTCGTGACCGATATTTGAATCGAAACTTACTCCAAGTGCATCACTCAAAAGTTGTGGAATTCCACCTTTATCGAGATCTTTCACTTTACCGTCAAGAACGAGGATTGATTGACGAACTGCGTTGTAGATTGCTTTATCTTGACAGAACTTTTCGGTGGTGTTAACTAGCCAATCCATATCGGTTTTGACGTCATATGTCATTGCATCGACGACACTAACAACTTGCTTATAACGTTCTTCGTTTAGGCTGTCAGTCTCGTTGATAGCAATATGTAATGCAGTCTTAGTCGGAAGACCGTTGTATTTGTCGATGTATGTTTTGATCGTCGTATAGAGAAACTTTTCGTTTTGATCTTCGAAATAATCTTCCCTCAGAAAAGGAAGAACTTTGCGAACATAATCTTCATTGTGGATCATGCTCGATAGGATTGTTTGCTCTATCATACGTACCTCTAATTAGTTTTACTATCTCTTTCGATGAGACATGCGTGCACACAGCTTCGATTTCAGCTATGCGTAGTTTCGGAATATCATAATGGTTTTTGTGGAACCAATGGCGACCGATACCTAGATCAGCCGCCATTGTATGAAGATTTTCGATCGAATAAGGATCACAAACTAAGTGTCGCTTACCGTCGGTGATGTACTTCATTCATCCTCGTCATCATAAGTTTCAGGGACGCTTGTATCGCCACCCATGATGTCACCATGCGCAACGGTATACTTCTCTTTAATATATCCGGCGAAATTAGTTTTGTCAAACATATTCTTCCAGAATTCACCATTGTTTGTGATCTCTTTCGCACGAAGTAGCTTTTCAGATAGAACTTCTCCAGTATCTGGGTTCACAGCTTCATACCAACCAACTTTAGGCTTAGTAAGGAAGCCACCTTCTTCAGCAACATCCATCAGACCAGACCACTTAGAGATACCACCATCGAACATAACTGTGATCGGGATCTTCGACTTTTCACGCACATGGCGAGACTTCTCGATGTTGATCACGAAGTGATAACCAGTGATTTCAGTACCTTCTTTTTCTTGTTGGCGACCAAGAACCCAGATGTTGTCAGCTGACAGATAGATACCAGTGCCGCCCGATACGATGGCCTTTGGATACAAACCTTGTTCCATATAAACGTGGTTAACCACAACCATCGGGATGTCCTTCAGGTTCAAGTGCGGAGTAACAATGCGGAACAACGACTTGATCTGCTTAGCTCGCGACATGTCTGCAACAGACTTACCAGCTTCAGCATCTTCAACTTCTTTCTTCGATGCAAGGTTACCAATAGAGTCCAGCACGATCATCACGTGATCTTTCTTTTCGATCGCTTCAAGTTGCTGAACGATATCGAACTTGAGTTCTTCAACGTTCGTAAGTGGAGTATGTACAACACGCGACATATCAATACCGAACGATTCGAAATATGCTTGAGGAGTACCGAATTCAGAGTCATAGAACAAAATGACTGCGTCATCATACTTTTTCTGATACGCTGCAGCCATGAGCAGAGCGAAAGCTGATTTGAAGTGCTTAGAGGGACCAGCCAATACCAAGAGACCTGGCAGAAGACCGCCATCTACTTGGCCGGACAATGCGACGTTGACCATAGGAACTGACGTCGCAATCATTTCCTTTTTGCCGAATACTTTCGATTCAAGCAGGGGTGCTGTGAGTTTTACTGTTGACGCTTTTACGAGTCTATCGATGAGTGACAATTATTCTTCTCCTGTGCGAATGTGGTCGAGCTTGAGTTTGAATTCTTTGATCTTTTGTAGCCTGTTGGGCCATTTGATCAACTCTTGCTCCGGATTTTTTGACAAATTTGTAAGCAGTTTATTGATTGCTGAGTGCATTTTATCTAACCGAGCAGTTAGATCTACTACTTGCTCAGTCAGTTCTTCAAGTTGAGATTGATTATAACTCTGAATCTCTTCGGTGTCAACCGTTGAAAATCCAAAGTCATCATCAAATACGTCCTTTATTTTATCCAAAGAAACTCTCCAAAGTGTTAACGTGTTCGAGCTGCCAGTTGATTGCATCTGATACAAGTTTCAGTGGCTCTTTGAACGTTTTGTCGAATTGTTGGTTGTAGTCGATGTGATCGTGCAACTTCAATTCTTTTGGCAAGAAGTTAGGAAAAGAGATGATATTCTGGCCAAGGTGGTTAGGCATCTTCAGATAACAGAACTTAACCTTGTTGCCGTTCTTCAGTTCATCACCACGGATCTTCAGTTCTTTCATATAGTGGTTGTAAAGGATTGCGCCTCGTACATGGATAGGACAACCTTTCTTGAACAAGGTATTTCTATCCATCCACTTATCGATTTCGCTTACACCACGTGGGAATGATACTTGTTCTGGTTCGAGGTTCTTGAACTCTTCATAGAAGTCAGCAACGAACTTTTGTAGATCTTTCTCATTACCTGCTAGCATGATGCTGTACGCTTGTTTGAACTTTGTACGAACAACCTGGGGTGTAGAAGACTTAACTGCTTCGATGCCCATGATTTTTAGTTTAGGTTCAGCGTACTGTACACCCTCTGAGTTATGAACGTTGAGGATGTATCGTTTCTTTGCAGTCCAGATGCCTGCATCAGCGATTGCTTCTCGCTTCATCGCCATTGTATTTTTGAATGCATTCTGTTGATCGAACATGATAGCATAAGCATCTTCAAGAACTTTTTCAAACTTTTGATCACATGCTTTATCAAGGAACGCAACTGGGTCTTTCGGCTTCACCTGTTTGATCATAGGTTCAAACTTTACATACAACGAGTCGGTGTCCATATAGATCACATAGTCGATTGCAGTGGTGTTCATAATCTTATTCATAGCGCTGTTCATGTACTTTTCAGCCCAACGAATAGAAAGCTGGCCAGAAAGAGTGATACCTTCAGCGATACGAATATCGAAGTACCTGAAGTATTTATTACCCAAAGCGCCATAAAGCGAGTTCATCAAAATTTTAATTGCTTGTTGAGAGTTATCAAGTTGGTTCATCTCTCGTTTAAGCGATTCATCATGAGTGGCTTCGTACTCACGCTTTACACCAAGCATCTTCTTCTTAGTTGCTTTACGCTCGGCATAGTAGCTTTCAATGATCTCAGGGAGAAAGCCTTGTTTGTCCTTACGGAACATGACACCATTTGCTGCCACAGCATAGTCGAGTTCTTTGATCTCTTTCGGAATAGTCGTACCATTCAAATAGAAGTCAACGTTGTTGGGCATACTAAATGGACAGTTTGAAACAATGGTCTCAGGTGACATGTTATACTGTACAATCGTCATAGGATACAGGGAGTTCAAGTCAAATGATACTACCCATTCGTGGCGACCTACGACCGGGTCTTTTACGTAACCGCCCGGATATTCTGGCCGAAACTTTTCTTCTGCCGGAGGAATAACAATCTTCTTCTCGTTCAAGTAACGGTAAATGATCGAGTCCCAGATTGCGGTGGTGCCAAGAGTATCTGGATAGTTCACACCGCCTTTATAGGCAATGATCAATGCAAGTTCGAGTAGACCTGCTTGCTGTTCAATCTTATCAACGAGTACGACGTCTCGAATGTTATAGTCGATGAATTTCTGGTGGTCGTTTTCATACAACGCGTGAAGTGAACCATGTTCTTCATACGAAAGTTTACGTTCACCGAGTAGAACATGTGCGATATGATCAAGCGAATACGACTCTTGAGGGCCGTAGACATAACCAAACTTCTGGAACAGATCCATGTAGTCGAGTTGCATCACACCATAGATTTCATACGCATCAAGGGATTTACCCTTTACATTGATCTGACGATAGTTTACGAGGTTCCAAGGCGAAAGTTTCTTTGCCCAAGTTTCGTCGAGGATCTTCGAGATACGATTCACGAGATATGGAATGTCGAACAGTCTAACGTTCCAGCCAGTAATCACGTCAGGATAGTGTTCTTCCCAATACGTCAGGAACTTCATGAGGAGTTCTTGTTCGTCACTACACTTTACATAGCGAACCATACATCCTTCTGGGATACCGGTTGCTTTACTTGCATCATATGGTTTCAATCCCCACACATGATAGATTGAAGACTTCGAGTTCTTCATTGCGATAGAAGTAACTGGAAAGCGTGCTTGTTCTGGATAAGGAAAGCCATCGTCGGATTGAACTTCGATGTCGATGTTGCCAACCGCGATATGACGAATATCGAATTTGATATCGCCTGGAAACCTTTCAGCGATAAACTGTGAAGCATAGTTTGTGTTGCCGTACACTGTCATGTTATCGACATCTTTGTACGTCTCAAAGAACTCTTTTGCTTCACCGATAGTATCAAACTTGATCGGTTCTACAGCGATATCGTCAAGAGTTCTCCAACCAGAATGTGGTTTACCATTCTGTAGTTTGAGGTAGAACGTCGGGCTGAACTTTACCTTTTCGTGTATTCTTGCGCCTTGATCATTGTAACCACGATATAAAATGCTGCCACCCATCCGGTGGACTGACGTATAAAACGACATAAATACTCCTCGTTGCGATAATAGTTCAGTATATACCAAGTTGCATCAAGTGTCAACTACTTAGGGGTCCGAAGACCCCTAAGATTTACTGTTTTCGATTTAGTCTTACTCGCTTAGATAGCCATAGTCAGTTGCCTTAGCTTTTTCGCTAGGCTCTGTAATGTCAACCTTTCGAGTCTTTTTCTCTGGCACCAAGTTGTCAAGCCATACACGGAGCATACCATTAATAAGCTCAGCATTCTTGATTTCAACTGTATCTGCGAGAGTAAAGGTGCGACTGAACGGACGTTCAGCGATTCCCTTGAATAGATAGTTCTTCTCGTCTTCGGCATCACGCTTAACGTTGCCGTCGATCTTTAGAAGGTTTTCTTCGAGGGTGATTTCGATGTCTTGCTTACCAAATCCAGCAACAGCCATCTCGATGACGTAGGTGTTGTCGCTTACTTTCTTAACGTTGTAAGGTGGATATGTGATAGCTTTGACTGTCTGTTTTTGCATCTGATTCATAAGATCTGCGATGCGGTCAAATCCCACTGAGAATGGGTCGTAAGTGTTTGTCATGTTTGCCTCCAAATTAGCAAGGAAAAAAGCGGGACCCGTAAGGCATCCCGCTTTTATTTATAACTCAACACTGTGTTTTTGTCAATTATTTTCTTTTACCGATCGAATATTTCGCAGTTAAAGTCCACTCATCTTTCTCTTTATGGGGCAATACTTTTACCTGAGAAAGCGGAGCTACTGGATCTTCGATCATAGCAGGCTTAACCGTTTTGACTAGATTCCACTCTTCAAGAAGATTCACAATTGTATTTCTACGAGCTTTGTCTTCATCAGAGAGTGAATTTGCTTTACCGTCAAGGATAAACAATTCCTTGAAATGTACGATGTAGTACTTACCTTGCTTGTGCAAGATATGACATGATTGATAGAGAATCTTATCCTTCTTTGAAGCAACGCCGATACGGGTCAATGTCTCCTTCACTTTTAGGAAAGAATCTTGTGATGGTAGCTCTACCTCTACAAGATCGTCAATTATATTCATTCTTTTTTTCCACCCTTTTGTTGCTGTTTTTTCAGCAATTCTAATTGTTCGGGCGACAACAGGCGTAGATATTCTTTTCCTACATTTCTATTACATTCATAGATAGTACAAACGAGGTCTAGATCTTCATCTGCTGTATTCTTTGCCCACTTTTTAAATTCACGCTTCTTAGCTCTAACAATATTTATAAGAAGTTCGTATTGAGCACGCTTTGGCAGATGATGGTTCTGGTTTACTAGGTTTGCGATTAGCACAGTATCTTCGTGTTGAGACAGAGACATGTTAGTAAGCCACGGATTATAACCACTTTCGGCTAACTGGTCGTTCTCTGTGTCTCTCATCAGATTGACTTTGTCTTTGAGGATACTTCCTACATACTCAAACGGCGTCGCCATAGTCTTCATCCTCACTTTTACTGTTGATCTTTTCACCACACTTTGGGCAAAGGATTGCGGTTCCAGTAGAGCCGTTTCCTTCACCGTATCGGTAGATCACCTCAGTACACTTATCTTCAGCAACGGTTTTACCACATAAGAAGCAATTGAATTTTGGTTTTGAATTTTTCGAAATGAGATTTTTGATCCAGTTTCCCATCTTATCTCCAATCACTTAGTTCAGCCATAAGAGTAACCATTGCTGCCATGCGATTGATCTCAGGGTTCGCGACGAACGCTTCTTTGTATTCGTACTCAGCAAGAACGATGATAGCATCAGCCACCGAGTTAGGACTACGCAGTTTGTTGGGAAGGATGTCATATAGCGAGCGATACAGGGTTGACGAATCGATGTCACTGTTTTCACCAACCCACTTACGAACGTCGTTGAAACGTTTACCTTTGAGCATTTCGATCAAAGTTTCCATCGTCTCAGCGCCCTTATTACGAAGGATACCGGAATCGATACGACCAGTTGCAGAGTAACGCTGAAGTTCATTCAGCACTCGACGCCAGTCGGGGAAGTAGGTATTGATTAGTTCGGCAACAGCTTTCTGTTCATACTCAACATTCTCAGCATCAAGGATACCACAAGTACGTTTGAAGAACTGTGAAGCCAGCTTTGGACGATCTGCACTGTTGATGCTGAAGTTTACTACCGAACACCGAGAGTGTAGAGGCTCGATGATACGATTCGCGAAGTTACAGGTGAGGATGAACCCACAGTTCTTTGAGAACTCTTCCATGAAGTTACGAAGAGCTGGTTGGGTAGAGTTCGCGTTCAAATAGTCGGCTTCATCAAGGATGACGTACTTACGTCCGCCTGAGAAAGAAACAGTTGAGGCAAAGTTTGCGATATCAACCCGAAGTGTATCGATATTACCATTCATAGATCCGTTAATCGTGATGTAGTCGGCACCAAGTTCATCAAGCATAGCTTTAGCGATGGTGGTCTTACCAACACCTGCACGACCAGATAGCAAGAGGTTCGGCACGTTCTTATCATCAACAAACTTCTGGAACGTATCTTTCAGATCCTTTGGTAGAATGGTATCAGCCACGGTGTGAGGGCGATACTTTTGTACCCAGAGAAATTCTTGCATATTCACTCCATTCATAATAAAAATGGGCACAGAGACAATTCCCTGTGCCCGTAGTTCAGTATATCACTGCTCAGCAGCAGTGTCAACAGTGAGTTCTTCAGCTTGCTTTGCTTTCTCAGCTTCTTGAGCTGCACGAACAAATGCCGAGAACTTGTCGCGGAGTGCTCCGACCTGAGAAAGTTCTTCTCCACGGAAAGCGCCACGCGAGGTGACAATATCAATCACTTGCAGCGCTGCAGCGATATCATTAACAGTAAGTTGGACTTCCATATTATACTCCTTATTTGGCTTCTAAAGCGATGTAGTATTCCACTTTCGCGGATTTAAAATGAGCGAGACCACGCGTCGAAAGAGAGACTTCATAGTCATTAGGCATGAGCTTCAGGTTCTCGACTTTGATAAGCATTCTGAAGTCAGAAACATTGACATTTTCTGCAATGACAACATCATAAGAGTCGGCAGTCGGGTTCTTTGAGTCAACTGCTGAGAGCGAGATAGATCCGCCATTACCAATGAAAGCGATCTCTGAAAGCTTCAAGACACCTGCTGCTTTCGTAACAGTGTCAAGTTCTTTCCACTTAACGTTCACAACTGCTTCAGGGTCAGGGAACTTGATTTCTTTATCTGGTGCAGATACAACCATGCTTTCAGCTGCATAGGTATAAGACACTTTGTTCTTACCAGACGAGATGATAAACCTATCATCTTTAAATTCGACTTCAGGATCATCGAATAGTGATAGAGTTGCAAGGAAGCGAGACAAGTCGAAGATACGAGCGACGGCTTGGAAGTTTTCACTTACTGTAGCAGAAGCCATGATAGTCTTTTGAGGGTGCATGGTCTTTACGACAGACCCTGGCTTAAAGACGATACCTGGATTTACTTGAGAAAAGTTTTTCAATACACCAATAGTTTCAGCACTAAATTTCATAATCATTTACCTTTTTTCATGGCAGCTCGACGTTGCTGACGGTTTTGTTGAGGGACGTTGTTCATATTAACATCATTTGGCGATGGTGTCAAATAGTTTTTCTGATTCGATGATGCACTTGCTGTAGGCGAAGCTGCAATAGCCGCCATAGCTGACATAGATCCACCAAACGTATAACTACCAACATGCTTCAGTTGCATCCATGGGCACATCCAGATTTTTAATCCGGCTTCGCGTGCATATTGGCTGAACATGTAGTCTTCTGATAGATAGCGTTTAGATTTAGGATCAATGATTGTATCAAAGAAAGCAGTGATCTCACGGGTACCATCAAAGTGTTCAGTACGAACATGATCTGGTAGATACTTGAGTTCGGGATATGCTTCAGCATACTTTTCGAATGTGTTACGATGGATCATCATAAATCCGGTTCCACCTTCGCGAATTTGAACGGGTTCGTCAATACGGAATTGTTCAATGCCTTCTGCGGCATTGAACACATAATCTCCGATGAAGTTTTCAAGTTCAAACGGGTTCTGATCACCGAACCCTTGATCAACTGCAGACTTTACTTTTTCCCAAGAGATAGTTTTCTTTGGATAAGGTCCAGTAACGATGTCAAATCCAGTCGATGGTTCGCACAAATGTAGAAGTGTAAACACATCTTTAAAGTTGAATCCGATATCAGAATCGATGAACAACATATGAGTACAATCACTGCGAAGGAACTCATCGACACAATAGTTACGAGCTCGAGTAATCAGTGATTCGTTGAATAGATAGTAGAATCGTACTTCAATATTGTATTTAGCACAAGCCATAGCCAAGTCGTTTGTAGACTTAGTGAACATTCCTGCGCATTGCCCACCATACATTGGTGTAGCAATGAATAGCTTTTTCTTTTGAAGATCTTCGATCTTGATCTTAATTTCCATTATTTACCTTTCACTGGTCTTGCATTATCGAGCTGTTCTCGAATAAATTTCGCGCATTGTTTTGCAGTGTAAGCTTGCTTATCAACAGCCGGGAGTCGGTCATCTACACCAATACCGCGAATGACCGATGCGCTTAGCATCATAGCTGAGGCCATAATCATACATACTTGATGCAAATCAGAACCATCTTCGCCGTTATCATAGTCGCTGCCGCGTTCGAAGTCTTCAATATGGCGCTTCAGACTATCGATCATTTGCTGCCAAGGCAAGCCTTTTTCCCAATTACGATCGGAATATTTCATAGCGCCATACTCAAATGACGCCGAGGCAGCAGCTACTGCTTCAAGGGGAATATGCCGAGTGTAGGGAATGCCAAGACCTTCGCGAACTGCTCCAGTCTTGGTTGCCTTATATTTATTCATATAGTCGAGAGACTCAGTGAATTCTTCAAAATCTTTTTGTGTTTTCATCGTGCAGGCTGCTCCATATCTTTTTCAAGACGAGTAATAGTCTGCAAGCGTAGAATATCTGCAGCGATATCATATCGACTGTCGTGTTGAACGAAAGTCTTTTCCCAATACTCGATATCACTCAAAGGCACAAAACCATTCTGCTTCGGAAAGTCAAGTTTAGCATCGATAAAAGTACGAGTATCGCGTACACTCCAGAATTTCAAGAGCGCATCTACTTCATCACCACGATCGATGAGGCGCGCATACCGCATCAAAATGACGGGATCAAACGTGTTAGACCGAGTCCACCAGTAGTTAATCTTACCCGCACCTTTGAGATAAGTGATAAAGTTGTCGATGAACTTTTCTACACGAATATCAATCGGGTTTGGTTTCAAAACTTTCTTTGCAGCATCTGATTGAGACATCCACCAATCAACGTCTCGCTGTTTGTACTTTGCACCGTACTCTTTTACTTGACTAGCCATATCAAGCTTGTCCTTGCGAGCGAGGGATACCAGTTCTTCAAGAGTATATGGATTATCGGCTGTGAATCGATCCCAATCGAATACCATGTACGAGCAATCAAGCATTGGAATTTGAAACACATCTTGTCCGAGCGTTTCGAAGTCAAAGATAAAGTGTTGGTTCATTCTAAAAAGCTTTCAATAGTTTGTTCGACTGTGGTGTATTCCTCAGTCTGAGTGCCATTATATTGCAAAATGTAGTCGGTGTCAACCATTTTTCTCTCGCCGTTCAGTACAGCAAGAACTTCAGATGCCATGTCAGTGGCAGTCTGCACTGGCACGTTCTGACAAATATGATTAGCATTCTTTGGATTAGCGTTTACGAGCTCGAAGTTCTCAGGCAGACCCATGATCGTCATTGCTTCACGATAAGTGATGAACCGATCTTCATCTGGGTGAGTAAGCATGATGGGATAGTGGCCAACAAATGCACCGATGCGATCCTTAGGCACAATCACACCTCTACGCATGATACTACCACCTTCGGCAAGCTTCTTGTACTTGTAGTTACACTTTTCGACTTCTTCAGGATAGCCGTTTGCGAGCATCCAATCGCCTACTTGCTTGTAGTTGTGTCCCATCTTTTCGATGTAACCGAAAGCGTCATTACCTCTTGCAGACGATGGATCAACTTCGTGCGAATGTTCTTTGTGTGTTCTTCCGCCATGAATGGATTCAAGAATGTAGCGATAGTAAGGATTCTCTGAAGGCTTTTTCTTACTAATCACTTCATGCTGGAAGTTAGACTTCACGTTACGAATCACTTCTTCGATAGGAGTGTATGGACGGTTGAAATAATTCAAGACTGGGGTCTTGTCACCCTTCCAGAAGAAGTAGAAAGAACGTTCACGAATCTGAGGAACTCCGTGGAGTAACGACTTCGTACGATAGACGGACATCGTATATCCGTTTTCTTGACCAATCTTTCTCAGGTTTTCACGGACGTTTTTGCCGATCTTACCAGCAAAACCAGGAGCATTCTCACCCCAGAATACTTTTGGCTTATATTCACCAAGGATGTACTTTGCAGTAATATCCATCCATTTGTTATTCTCGTTGTGGTCGCCGTAGCCGTGAGACATCATGGATAGTCCCGCGCACGGGCACACAGATGCAACTACGTCTGCACGCTCAGACGGTGATTGACCTTTATCGAGAACGTAGTATGGAACGCGATTCTCATAATGGTTTACAATATGAGAATCGTTTGCAGCAAATGCTTCATACGACATAAAATGAATCGGAGGAGCACCAAAGGCTCTTTCCGAACCGATAGTTTCGCCACCAATAAGAGGAACAATGGATGCGTGGGTGAAGTTACTCATTCTTAAATTTTCTCACTATTGCTAAGGCCGAGTTTACTGCTTGATGCATGTCAAGATAAGCATACATGCCACAACGACCGATGAAGGTCGTATTACTCGGAGTCATGGATTTGTACTTCTCGTACAACTCTCTATTCTTACCCTCACGGTCTTTCACCGGATAGAACCGTTCACGGTTGTTATCACGATAGTCGCAAGGTTCTTCGTAGGTCAGAGTCGTGCAATATTTATTGTCTCCGTGATGAGGCAATTTCTTCCATTCAGTCACCCTCGTGTAAGCGCCATCGTTTGTGAAGTTGACTGTTGCGGTTGGAAGCAGATGAGGACTCGGCAAAGTTGTAGTGTGAAACTTGATTGAGCGATATGGTAGCTCACCATGCTCAAAATTGAAGTACTCATCGATAGGCATTGAGTTGAAGATGTGATCGAATAGATGATCGTAGTCTTTCGAATACTCAGTATTAAGTTTAACAATAATGTTTGGATGATCGAGCATTTTCTCAACCATCGCAGTATAACCGTTCACCGGCATTGCCTGATAAGCATCATCCGGAAAGTAAAACTCGTTCATATCATTACGAATAGGAACGCGATTGATGATTTCTGGATTTAGTTCATCGAGTTCAACACCCCACATCTTTTTAGTGTATGGGCGAAAGAAGATGTCGAGTACGTTCTCTTCACCAACTACTTCTTTAGTCTCTTTGTTTACTGGAAGAGTAACGTGCCGACCATCATCAAGTTGCGCTTTGACCTTGTGCTTATACTCAACCCACTCTGTGAATTTACTGAGGTAATTGTACACTTCTACATTGTTTGTATGGAACAAGTGCGGGCCGTATTCATGCACTCTGATGTTATGAATGTTTGTGTAGTCATAAGCATTTCCCGCGACGTGATTGCGCTTATCAAATATCCAGACTTTATATTGCTCAGTCTCTGCAAGTTCACGAGCAATAGTGGCGCCGGACAAGCCAGCGCCAACTACGAGAATTTGTTTCATGCTTCGAGGATCTTTCTCAGTTCTTCACGTTGAACTGCTTTATTAAGAGGATGAGTAGCATACAATGCTTCTTTCTGAGCTGCAGCAGTAGCTTTCAGCTGAGTAACATCCATCGCTTCAATATCCTGCACGCGCAGTTTAGCAATGGACTCATCCTTATAGTATACCATCATCTCGGGAATGTCACCAATAATAATCGATCCAGCATCGGCAACTTGAAGTGGGCGTGCTCTCCACCAGCCAGAACCGGCATGGAAGTAACCCGGCATCAGACAACCCCATTGTTGTTCAAACACTTTAACCATATCAGGTTCTGTCTTACGCTCTGATTTATACTTACCGCGCTTAGCACCGAAGTACTCGATTTCCCATTTCCATTTTTCTGGATTCTGAAGTTTCAACCACTTGCGAGTCTTTTCTTGAACCAGCGAAGCAAAATTCCAACGGAACGTCTTTTCTTCTTCGTCACCAAAAAGTGAATCGATTGTAGATACAATCTGACCAGTGCCATATCCGTTATCAGCTCGACGGTTCAGGTGATAAGGGTTTGGATTAAACACGTGAATTTTGGAGTCTTCCCAGCCAAGGTTCAATAGCGAAATATCACCACCTGAGAAGGCACTCACCAATAGACGGTTCTGTTTTGACACGATGATTTTACAAGCGTCAATATATGACTGATGATACTTCTTAACAGTATCACGATCTTCTTTACCTGCCCATAGATCAAATAGATAGTCGCGATAAACGGACTCATCACCAGCAACTAGGTCATCGTGATACGTTTGAATTGCGCCATAGATCTGGTTAAATTGCCAATCATCAAATGCGATGATGCAGTTAGGGCGAGCAGCAACAGCGTACAAGCCAGACCAAATATGTTGGCAGAACGCTTGAATACTGTGGATATAGACGATCACTTCGTCATAAGCAGATAGGTCTTCTCCAAGAGTAACGTCACGTTGCTCTACTTCATAGTTCATGTCTTCAAGACAACGAATCACTGAATAATGAGAAGGGACAACTTGCAACTGCTGCTTCAGATAGAAGTCTTTATTGCATTGCAACCGGTTCATACCGGTGATTAGAATTTTTTTCATTTCAACTCCATAGTGTATGCTGAGCGGCACATATCTCTCAAGTCATGATCGATCTTAACATATTTTGATACAGTGTCAACTAAAAGTTTAGCTGGATCTCCAGAACGTCTTGGACCGAATTCTACAGGGAAGTTCATGCCGGTTACTTCCTTCATGGTATTTATGATGTCAAGATTAGAGAATCCTGAACCGGAACCGATACATTCATAGTTTGAATTTGCTGGAAGAGGTACGCTTCTAACGATTGCTTCGGCGAGGTCAACGACATGAACATAGTCACGTATGCATGTGCCATCAGGAGTGTCGTAATCATTACCAAAGATTACCATCTTATCACGTTTTCCAGCAGCAACTTCTGCCGCAATTCTGATGATATGACTTGCTGGGTATGGTTGTCTCAGTTGACCATCATTTCCGGCAACGTTGAAAAATCGAAAGATAGAATACTTAGGAGCAATCTGTCGAACTGCTTCTTCAGCAATGATCTTTGATTTAGCATAAGGCGAAATAGGATCAAACGCACCACCGGTCGATGCAAATATGAAGTGGTCGTACTTCAGTTCCTGCAGAAGCTTAAGCGTTCCAGCAGTGTTTACTTCGTAATACACGAGAGGAAGCCGCATCGATTCTTCTACAGATATGAGTGCAGCACAATGAATTACTGCGTCGTAACGTACGTCGATTATCATACGTTCAATGATATTACCGTGGTACATGTGCCGTACCATATGCTGTATTACTTCGCTGTTAGTTGTAATCGCTCGATCAAGCGTATCTACAGTATAACCTCGATTGTATAGAGCTTTTACAACGTGAGAGCCAATATAGCCTGCTGCGCCAGTTACAAGTACTTGCATATTATTCCTCTAGATATGATTTACACTTCATCAGACAGTCTTGCTCAAACGTCTTATCGTTCAACTGTCGATTCAGAGGTGACGGATGCGGAAGTGTAAAGTGGTTGATGTGTGCTCTATTTAGTGATTTTGAAACAAAGGGGCCAAGAGCAATCACCTTCTCATATCCTTCAGAGAATAGCTTAATTGTATCTAGGTCTACAAGTTCTGGTCGGTACTTGCCCGTAGTATGTATCACGTTTGTGAATGAATAGTGAATGAATCCTAGAGTGTCCATCCAGCGATTGAGCCGCTGGATGGTTGCACTCGTCTTGTTTGGCCGACCACTCGAAGGATTAATCCCGAGGATCAAAATCGATGAAGTCAAAGTCTACTCCTGCTTCGTCAAAGAAGTTCATACTCGTCATCCAAGAGTCTCGCCACTTTTCAGGCATCTCTTGCTTAGGCATGACAACACGTTTGATCCCAACTTGAATAACACCCTTGGCACATTCAGAACAGATCGGAAGGCCATAGACATAGAGAGTTGCACCGTCTAGCGATACACCATTATATGTTGCGTTGTAAATGCAATTCATCTCAGCATGAACGATAAACTTGTACTTTGTTTCACGATCGTTCAAACGAGTGAAGTCGTCTTTCAGACCACGAGGAAAGCCGTTGAAGCCTTGGGACAAAACTTGTCCTTTAGCTCCAACTGTAACAGCACCGATCTTACTCGATGGGTCTTTCGACCATTGCGCTACTCCATACGCGAGCTTGAGATAGCGGTGATCCCACTTATTCATTCAACTAATCCAAAGTGGCGTTCATAGATGTGAAGTGATCCGGCATTCCAGATGATGTCACCGACTCCATATCCGGTTTCACGAGCAACTTCACGCAGAACGTGATCTTGCCATGCGCGATCATTTTTGTAGCCAAAGATAGCATCATTCGAACGCATCTGAACAACTGCATGAACCTTGTCGTTACGAACGAGGTATTGAACAGAATTTGTGCACATGAAGTCAGAACGACCATTCTTGTTATAATCATACCACATCTGCGGACGAGTGTAGATCATGATTGCACGACGAGAGTCGCGGTTCTTTTTCAGTTCAGCAACACAATGTTCATATTGATTACAGTTATCATCGGACCAGATCGCCCAACCATAGTTAGAATTGATAAAGCCTTCGGTATCAGCAACAGTCATCCAGATCTGAGGAGGATTTGTCTCTTGCTTTACACCGCCTGGAATGCCGTTCACATTCAAAGACATCGACTTATACCAATCGAGTTCACGCTGAACATAATCCCAGTTGACTTTACCAAAGATAGCATCTTCGTCAGCGATGAAAGACTCACCGATCAACTCGATAGTCTTCACGCCAGTTTTGTCAGTCACAAACTCTTGATCTTTGTATTGTTGAATGAGCTTAGCCCGAATATCACTTACTTTCTGCATCATCGTTCTCCGCTTTAAATCTATCATCCATCTCAGGAGCTTCAAGAGTGGTCATGTAAAGGATCATCATCTGAGTCATTGCATGTGCAAGGTGAGGAAGTCCAGACTCTGGATCAGTATCTTCACCAGAATGAAACGCTAGCATATGACGCATAATAGACGAGTAATGTCTCGAGTAAGGATACTTATGAATGTCCTTACGCCAGTTGTTTTCACCGTATTTTTCTGCGCCAAAACCATAGACAGAAGCGATGGCATAAATTGCTTCTGGTGGAACTAGATGAATTTTGGGTTTACCTTTATCGTATTTCATTGTGCCTCACTTAATGAATATTGCCCTTGGTTCAGATGGATGAGAATAGAAATACTTCAACTCACCTGTGAAAGAGTCATAACTACTTTTGTATTGTGTGTTACACTTTCGAAGTTTGCTCGCGAATGTATCACTCGGCGCGATCAGTCGCCACTTGGCGGTGATCACACCTTCTGGAGTTTCATCATAGTATCCAAAGATGATAATGTCAACAAGATTTTTGCCGCGCTTAGTGGTATTGATGAAGGTCTGTACAAACCTCAAAGGGAACGTTACCCACGACATTGATGAGTCGAAATAGAAGCATTTGACTTCTGCGCGTTGCCCATCCCAGAACACATCCCAGCAATACGACAATGGGTTGGTATGATCGAACTCGGCTTCGTTCTTGACTGCTCCTTGTTCAACTAGAGCGAACTCGAGGATAGCACCGTTCTTCACAGACTTATAGATCGCGTCGAAATTTCTTCTGCGCGATCTAATAGGACAACCGTGAATCCCTTCAGCCATAGTTTGAATATGGGATTTTTGCTCTTCAGTTAATGTAAAAGTAACTGTTTGCGGCGTCTTACATAATGACATACAACTCCTTAATACCGTTCGTACACGTAAACGTCAGCGGTTTCTGCAAATTTGAGCGGAAGTGATTGAAAATATTTGCGGCCGTTCACCTTACGAGGGCCACGACCTTGAAGTTTAACGTAAAGTTTTGAACCGTTCGATTTGTTCAGAAATGAAACAAATTGACGAAGGGCAGTTACCATCGAGAGGTCACAGCCGACAGGTTTACCGTCTTTCATTTTGACAGTATAACGATAGTTTTGAGTGCGAGTCATGATATACCTATTGTTTGCTCTAGTTAGATATAACAAAAGAGGGGAAGATTGTCAACCCCTCTTTTTCATTATTTAAGCTGCGAACCGAATTTGTGCGGTACGTTCGTCACACTTGTAACGCTTACCGTCGCGAGCGTTGAGATAGACGAAGGGCATCTTGTAAGCTTTCGTATTGTAATCTACGAGTTCATCACCGAGAGCGTTTTTCAGCTTCAAACCGAGAGCAGCTACACGAGACTCAAGGATGACGTTAGTGAAGCTTTTGGCACCGACGATTTTCGCTTTGACTTTGATCTCAACTTCGTTTTCGCTGAACTTCATGTTACCGACTTCAAAGTTGATGTTCGTGTCAACACCGTATTTGCTCAAGAGAGCGCTCATTTCGTCACGAAGAGCGGTGAGGTTCTTACGATCGAATTTTGCGAACTTGGTCATTTTCTCTACCTTGCTTTGTTTTGCCTTACTAGTTAGTTATATACAAAGACGCAGCTAGTGTAAATAGGCAAAATGCACTTTTTCGCAATTATTTTTCAGGCACCCAACATATCAATGTCGCCATAGTTACCTTCGTGCGAAGGTGCAGTCCAACCTTCAGGCTTGATCAGATCAGGCAGACCAAGCGGATTCGGGCGAGAAGGCTTCACGCCGGGTTCTTTACTCATGTTAGCTGCGTGTACTGCATCCCAAGCTTTGTGGGCGTCAACGCCAAAAGCATCAAGAGTTCCAATGGCAACAACACAAAGATCGATCAGACCATCCACGATTTCTTCTGGATCGATAACACGTTCAGAACCATCTTGACTCAACCAAAAAGCGTCAGAAGTCTCTTTCAGTTCTTCCTTTAAGAAGTTAACACGAAACTGCATAAACTTACGGAGTGACTCATAATCACGTTCGGCGACTTTCTGTGCTACCCACTTGTGCACACCAAACTTAGCATGCATATCATTGATGTCTTGTACCCAGTTCTCACTCATTTAGATTTCTCCATTTCGAAAATACGTTTACGCAATCCGGAACTACTGAACCGATGATCACGTTTGTTGAAGTACAGGTCAATTCCACGGGCTTGACACACGTCTTTGCCAGTGAAGTCTTTGTCTTTGTACTCGTCGCCGAGTATCCTTACATTTATATCATACATACTCAGAATGTCAACCAAATCTTCTTCAGTGACGTAAGGAACGATTTCATCGACATAGCTTACAGCCGAAAGCTGAACGTGTCTTTCGACGAGAGTCTGCACCGGTTTGTTCTTCGTTGGTCTGTCAATCGAAGGATCGACTTGTAATCCGCAGATGAGGTAATCACACTGCGTCTTTGCTTCTCTCAACATCGATATATGACCTGCATGGAGAAGGTCAAATGTAGATGCAGTAAACCCTATAGTTTTTTCAGATGTTCCCATGTTTCTCTCCAATCCTTTACATAGTAAATATTTCCACCAGAATTAGCAACTTCTATAGCGAGTGTATAGTCATTACCATCTGGCTGCATTTTGTCACCGAAGAAATACAGTTTGTCGTGTGGACTGAAGTCGTGTATGATCTGTGACTTATCGCGACCTTTCATTATGATGTCTAGACCAGTTTCGCCTGCAACTTGAGCAACCATGTCTTTACCAAATTGCTTATTGAAAGCTTCAGCTATGTTGATTCTCTCGAAAGTCGATATGTCATGCTTCACATAATCAGCTCTCTCAGATTTTGTAGCGCCTCGTCCAACTATACTAAAATTAATCAGACCAGGTCTAATATCAACGTGCTGCCCAGTACGCGTCTGGTATGAACTTGATTCAAGCCAGTTATGGAAGAATTGCTCCATCTCTTTAGAGAGATGCATCGTATTCACTCGAACGTTCTTACCATCTATCCAAACATCGTTACCTGAACACTGATAAACAGTTTGTGCTAACGACCAGATCTTCTGGCCTAACTGTTCGATAGTCTTATGCTTGTCGCTTCCGGTTACAATATAGACTTTGTTCTTAGTACAAAACTCTATGAGCCATTGTTCAAAGTCTTTATCTATCGATTCTCGTGATGGTGTAAGGGTTCCATCAACATCAAATATGTATCTGTTCACGGTAATCTTTGTGCCTTTTGAATCTTGTCAAGGAGTGTGCTGAGTTCTACATATAAAGGTAGTATGTACTTTTCGTTCGCACGTTCAGCTTCTAGAACGTGGATTCGTTCAGTTAGACTCTTGATCTTCTCTTGGATTTTTTCAAATGTCATAGCTTTTCAAATCTCCCGTCTTCGAATCTTGACTTCGTCTGAATGAAAACCTGACCATTACCACTTTGGTATACAACAGAAGGAACACCTTCGTCACCAGTTACTTCTAATCCTTCGAACAACACTTGATAAACTCCACCAGTTTTCTTGTGTCTGTATCGCTGAGGTGCCACAAATGTGTCGTCATGAGTTTCGTTCCAGGTTGTCATCTTACCTCCTATGCAGCCATATGACTAAAGTTTTTTACCTTCTGAAATTTGATTACATGATCAAACTTGTCGTATAATTGATCACCCTTATGACTGATGATGAACACGTTCGAGTCTGCGGTCAGTTCGTTGATGATCTTCAAAAACTCATCTGTACCAGCTTGGTCGAGTGAGCCGTCAAGTACTTCATCCATAATAAGAAGGTTTGTTGTTACTGAGTTACGAAGTTTAGATACTGCTCTCCATGTGAACATAAGAGCGAGGTCGATACGAAGCTTCTCTCCTTCAGAGAACGAAGAATAAGAAAACTCATCTCGGAAACGGCTTAGGATCTTCTCATTAAAACTCTCATCGAGTTGAAAGTCAACAAAGAAGTCCATAGCCGCGAGGTATTTATTGATTAGTTTGTTCATGATGGGAACGTATTGTTTGATGATACGGGTTTTGATACCACCATCTTTCAACATAGAACTAACTATAGCAAGCGTTTCTTTATCATCATGCAATGACTTCTGATGAACTACTAACGCCCGGTGTTCTTCTTGATATCCGTCAATTTTCGCGGTGTCGATTTCAGATGCAAATTTCTCAGCATCGTCAAGTTCCTTTTTAAGTCCAACAAGCGCCGACTTTGCGATTCGTATGTTCGCAGTATGATCATTTCGACGTAGACTGAGTCCATGTAGTTTTGACTCGGTTTCGGAAATTTCATCGAGCCGTGCTGAAGCCTTTGAGATTTTTTCACTAAGGACCAATAAGGCGTCTTCGATTTCAGAAATTTTCCCAGACTTTTCACCAATGGTCGATGCTTTAAATTCGTGCTCGATCCCTTGCTTGCATGTTGGACAGTTATCATGCGCATCATAAAATTTTACCTCTTTGTGCAGAGCAAGAAGTTTTGTATCAAGATCGTTTTTGATACCTTTGAATTTTTCGAATTTAGTCTTACAGTCCTGTTTATCTTCGATTGTAGAAATTAGTGTTGTAATCTCTTCATCAAGAGCGTCAGAAAGCTTCTCTTCTGATTCAATGAGAGTGATCTTTTCTCTCATCTTTTCTTTTACCCGAAGAACCTCGTCTTCTTTGAGTTTTCGAATAGACTCATTATGCTCTTTTGCAGCTTCGATTTTGTTCTTAATCAGTTCAATCTGGTACTTGACTTCAGTTGTATCAGTCTTGTTAGTTGACACCTTCTCTTTCAGCAAGTTGTTCATTGTGCTGAAGATCTGAATATCAAGAAGATCTTCGATCACTTCGCGGCGATGCTGAGCTGGAAGTTGCATGAAAGGAACAAACGTAGAACTACCTAGTACAACTACTTGACCAAATGACTTGTAGTTCATCTTGAGAATATTCTCTTCGAGATAAGCTTGGTAATCGCGCGAAGATGCATCTTGGTTTAGGAGTTCGTTGTTCTTCCAAATCTCAAAAATGTTAGGTTTCATACCACGTTTGATTACGTAATCAGTACCATTCGATGTGAATGATACTTCCACCATCAGATCACGCTGATTGATAGAGTTCATCAACTGTGGTTTGTTAATCTTGCGAAAAGCTTTACCATACAATGCAAATGAGATTGCGTCGAGAATGGTTGACTTTCCAGCACCATTCTCGCCGACAATCAGTGTAGACTTGTTTCGGTTCAAATTGATTACGTTCCAAGTGTTTCCAGTTGAAAGGATATTCTTGTAACGAACCTCAGTAAAATAAATCATGCAGTAACCTTATGCTTCTTCTTGTTAAGGTTCTTTCCGTACGCGTACTGCGCATGTGGAAGTGAAGCGAACCATTTTATATGACCGTCGTGGTATTGAACACCATACTCGGTCGAACCATCCTCAAGCTTACGCTCAACGATTTTAGTCTTCATAGACTCATAGCCTCCTGGTACAGATCTCTTAAGAAGACCGTAACCTTTTCTTTGTTTGCTTTGATTTCCATGCTATCAACATATGTGCGCAGCAAGGACATAGTATCCTGTGCCTCATCAATCAACTCATTACTATCCAGTGCTTCGAAGTTCAAGTGATCTTCGATGATTTTGATGTCAGCACAGCCAGCAGACTGTAACTTGTCGATGAACAAGTCAAACGTGTAGGGATTTGTTTTGTTCTTTACTATAACCTTAACATAGGTAGATGTCAACACAGAAACATCAAGTTCATCAATATCTTCTACAGTCATATCGACGTCATCGTAGTCGATCTTGTGGAAGATACTATATGGGTTTTGAATCAATTCCATGTCAAGTGTTTCAGTATCAAACAAATGAAAGCCACGCTTACCATCATAATCAGTCCAAGTCATCTCGTAAGGAGCACCAAGATACGTGATGTTGTCGTGAGATGATGGATGATGATAGTGACCCGAGTATACAGCTAAAAACTTTTTGAAGTCAGCAGTTTCAAGGCCATGTTCTGCTAACTGCCCCTTCATAACTTCAAAGCCAGCAAACTCAAAGTGACCCATGACTATCTTGGCACTCGTCTCTTTAAAAGCTTTGAAAGAAGCTTCTAAGTTACTTGCGCAGATCCAAGGAGATAGCATGATGTCACAACCATCTATAGTAATTGTAACCGGTTCGTCGGTATAAACTTTATAGTTTGGATACTCTTTTAGCAAGAGATCCATCGAGTTGGTTTCGTTCGTGTTCTTGAAATATGTGGTGTGGTTGCCAACAACCGAGTAGACTTTAATGCCACGTTTCTGCAGCTCGTCGAAGTACATTTCCTTTGCACGACGAAGTGTGAGATAGTTGATATACTTACGACGATCAAATGTATCACCAAGGTCTAGAACAACTTTGATACCGCGAGCATCAAGCGTTGGAAAGAATACATCACGATAGAATTTTTCGTAGTAATCGAGGAATAGTATACTATCACCTCGAACTCCGAAGTGTTGATCAGTAATTACTGCTACTTTCAATCAAGATTCTCCTGAGTATCAGAAGCCTCATCATAAAACACTTCAAGACCCTTTTTCTTCTTCACAATTTTCTTTTTGTTTTCCATGGTCGCTTCGTACTTTTCTACAAAGTCATTCATATAATCGTTAGTAAGTTCCTTCATAGAAGAACTATTAAAGTCACTCTGTTCACCGTGTTGAAATGCTGTATCAGTAAGCATTGCATTTTCAAGAACTTTATGTCGAACATATGTCTGCTTTTTCTCTTTATGGATACGCCGAATGAAAGCAAAATAGATAACCTGAGTAAAGTAGGCAAATGGATTGCTCGACTTCTCTGGATCAAAGTTGTTGATACATGTAATGGCATTTTCAAGACCATCTGCAACCATGTCATCACGATATGTATAGTTGATGAAATTTGGTTTGTATGCTAACCGATTTGCAATCTGGTAGATACATTCCCCGATATAATTGGGGATACGTGGCAATTGCTCACCACTGTCTTCAGCTTCTCGAACAGCCTTCTTGTAAACAATCATTGCTGCTAAGAACTCTGCGTTGTTCACATAGTTCTTTTTCTTCTTTGTCGTAAGGGCCATGCTCCCTCCTTTTCTGTATTTTGACCAGTATACCATAAAAATGTAACAGTGTCAACAGTTTGTTTCGAGTGCACTTTTTGGTTGACACTCTAGAACAAAGGTGTATAATCCATCTATGGCTTTTGGATATTTCAGTGTTTAATAGATGACTTTGATTCAAGTAGAGCTGTAAATACATCTTCCAGTTCGGAAGTGTAGTCAGCATCGTGTTGTGTATCTGGTCTATCAGTGAGTCTATGCATAAATTCTTCATAGTACTCTGTAGCTTTCTTGTTTGCATTCGACCAGAACATATAGTCTTCTTTTGATAGTTTTACAGAGTTACTCTCTGAGAGCATCAACCAAGACTTGGCAAAGAATCCAAGTGATGGTTCTATGTCAACAGCAATAGGTGTAGTAACTTCGATATGATGATCCGTTGAAGAAACAAGGTATCCCAATAGGTCTTCACCATTCTTCATTTTAATGTGGATCAGTTGCATGTCATCCCTTTACGTCTACGTTGTAGATCTTGAAGTCGAAACCTTCATCATTGTAAATCTTTACACGCTCAACAAAATGCTTTACTGCAAAGTTCTGTGTATTTTTCCACTGAAGGTCGTCAGCGATGTCGTATAGCGTTGCAGTTGATTTTTCTTTTCCTTTACGTAGTACTCTACCGATAGACTGAAGGTTACGAATACGACCCTTTGAAGGAGAAGCAAATATGAGATTATCCAATTCAGGAATATTTATACCTGTACTGAAAGTACCATAAGAAGCACATATAATATTACCACGTGTCTTTCGAACATCAAGTCGAATCGCTTCGCGTTCATCTGTACCGACTCCACCATGTACAAAGTGTACAGAATGTTCTTCAGACTTGTTTAACATATCATATAGAACTTGTCCGTGTTTGTCAACAAACTGGAACAGTATAAGTGTGTTACCCTTCAGGTTCCATGCAAGATTTCGTATGTACATATTTCGTGCTTGGTTGCGAACGATCCAGTCGATTTCTTCTTGGTATGTCTTACCCTTGTTCGCTTTTCGGGTCTCGTCTGAATACTTCAACACAATAGCTTTGATATCAAACGCAGCAAGAACCTTATCATCGATGAGCTTCTTTGTCTTGATCACCTGATACACTGGACCAAAAAGTCCTTCAAGCACAAGCTTATGAGTCTGTGTCCCATCAAGTGTACCAGTGAGACCAAAGCGGTACTTAGCGTGTGGCATCTTTTCGAGGATAGAAGTGAGTGACTTGGCTTTGAAGTTATGAGCTTCGTCACCAAACACCACATCAAACTTCTCGAAGAATTCCTTCTTCATCTTATAGACGGATTGCCATGTAGTGATAGTGATTCTAGCATCAGATATTTTCTCCATGCCACCACGAATCTTGTGTATGTCCATCCTACGACCTTTGTTATATTCAACAAAGTCTGAAGCCATTTGATCGACTAGCGATGTGGTAGGAACTACGATCAGTATGTTTTTACCAAGCATCAAATAGTGACACATGATCAGGTAGATGATGAACGATTTACCCGATGCTGTTGGAGATAAGAACAGAGCTCTGTTATTACGAATGGCATGATTAACCGCTTCGGCCTGATAGTCTCTAACTTCAAATGCTGCTTCTACTTCTTTAGCTATCTCTTCAGCATAGCTATCTGGAACTGGTTCTTGATTTTGTAGGTTCTTATCAAGTCTGCATTCATAACCATTCTTATCACAAAACTTTTGGATGTACGCAACTAGGCCATGATAGATATAACCAGTCATTGTGTTGAGAAGTCTTACTTTGCCATCCCATACTTTGTTTCGAACTGCTGGCATAAACTTTGCACCTGGCACTTCAAACGTAAAGTATTCTGACATTTCCATCTTTATAGATGGCTCAGCAAGTACTCTTACATAAACTTCGTCGACTTTCTCAACTTGTACTAAATCCATTATGCGCCTGTTCTAAATTTCTCCCAATCAACGATGGTTTTCAGGAGGAAGTTTCTATTACTGATATGTTTAACAATTGATTCTAAATATGCGACTTTTTCTTCTTGTAACCCAATAAGCAGAGACTTCTTGACCACTTCTGGGTCAGCTTCTAAATAAGAAGGAACGTCTGCTTTGAGAATACGGAGTGCCTGTGGCTTCCATCCGTGTTGCTTAAGTTCCTCTTCATCAAGTTCTCCGCGATAGTACTCGCCCTTGATTTTCCAGAGAATCTTATACTCTGCCTTAAGCTTCTTGAGTTTAAGACCTTCGTCTACGTAGATCTTAAAGTATTTATTGTGTAGTTTCGGGATGTCTGTAACTGCCCTAGAAACATTTGTTTGATCGATCTCGCCATCTTTGGCCCATTCACTGTAGATCGCTTCAATATCCATCATCACACTCCTATGGTTGACATGCTATATTACTACAAAGTAGTAGAAATGTCAACCATTTATACGAGTAATTTTGTATCCATTATGTGCAAACGTGATGCTGCAAGAGATGTAATTGATGTCTGGAGTTGTCGTATCAAGTGATACACTGCCAAGAGATACAGGAAAAATATCTTGAAAAGTTACTTCAAGAGCTGGATTCTGTCTGCTGTTCAGTACTATAAGTGAAGCATCAGAGTATAATCCGAATTCGCTCTTATTGAGTGCATTATATTGATCAAAAGATTTTGTGGGAGCCAGACCAACCATCCAATCAAAAATTTCATTATAACTATCCATGTATTCATCTACACGGATATTAATTGTAAATTGCTCAAATGCTAATTTACTTGATGCAAATTCAAGAGTCTTAAACGGAGTTGGATACTCAATAGCATTCATACTGATTCCAGGAATCGTAGCTGACTGAACAAAGAACGCTACATTCGGAAGTCTTTTAATTGAGAATCTAAACCCTGTAGGTGAAAGAAAGTTCTGCTGCATTCACTTTTCCTATTGACATTTAGTGTGATACTGACTATATTTATATTAACAGCACAGAATAAAAAAGGGACTCCCGAAGGAGTCCCAGTTTAGGTTTTGATCGGTTAACCCGATTCTCTTATTAGAGAATGTTAGTAACGCGAACTCTACGGTAGTAGAGGTTGCTGTTTGCGGTGATAGCACCAGCACCAGCTGTAAGACCCTGAGCGAATGGGTTAGCAACCATGCCGTAGCGGGTTTTGAAGCCGAGCTTTGACTGGAAGCTGTTTTCGCCAACTGCACGAACCATTTGTAGCGGAACGTATGGGCAGTAGAAGAGACCTGCGTCGAATGTTGAAGAACCTTTGTAACCAACGACCATGTAGTTTGCACCAGCATATGGGTCGATGTATACACGGAAACGACCGTTAAGCACACCAGCGAAGGTGTTGCCAGTGTCGTCAACGTTAAGTGAGTTGCTGTTAAGCGCTGGGGTATAATCCAGAACACCAGCCATCTGAAGAGCAGAAGCTACGTCAGAAGAGCAGATGAGGATGTTAGCCTTACCACGACGTGTATCTTTTGCGACTTGGTTAGCTTCACGTTCAATTTGGAACATAAGTCCCTTGAACTTTTCAACTGACCAACGGCCGTTTGCGTCGACGTCTAGGTCGAAGATACCTGCAACTGCAGTACCTGTTTGTGCACCAGTTACAGCTGTGTTATACACTGTACGAACAACTTCACGGTTGATTTCTGCAAGCAGTTCAGCCTGAAGCATGTTAGCAAGTTCTGACTCAGCGTCAAGACCGTGGATTGCCTTCAAGTCTTGTGCAAGTTCAGTTGTGTATTCTGCTTTGAGAGCGCGGGACTTTGCAGTCACGGACACTTTTTCAATGCTGAATGACATTTGTGCGAAGTCAGTACCTGCGCCGTCACCAAGAGCTTCAGCAGCTGCTGTTGACATACCAGTACCGGTGTTTGCAGTAGCTGCAGTACCGGTTGTACCAGCCATTGTACCAGTGCCGGAGAACGCGGTGTTAACTTCGTTGTAGAAGGTTTCGCCGGTTGCAGCAGTGGTGTTAGCATAGTTCGAACGCATTGCGAAGATCAAGCCGGTTGGGCCAGTCATTGGCTGAACGCCAGCAATATCGTAAGCGATGAGGTTAGGCATTGCACGACGAACGAGGCTGATAAGCACTGGATCGTAGTTCTGTGCTACACCAGTAGCGTTCACTGGGGCTTCGGTAAGGAATGAGCTAGGTGAATAGCTTGAACCTTCTTTGAGAGCAATCTCGGTATTCTCAAGAAGCTGTGCAGTGACAGACTTTCTGTGTGAATCCTTAATTCCTGGTAGGGCGTTGTGCTCAAGCACTGGGCCCCACTTTTTCATTAACTCTTCGTTTCTCATTTGTTATTTTCTCCTTTGATGGATTAGATATAGTTATTTATAAGAATTAGTTTTTGCCGAATTTATCTAGTGAAGCGACATATGCAGCAACTGCACCAGTAACAGCTGGCGCCTTAACTTCGTCTACTTCTTCTTCAAGAAGATCGGATTGATCTTCTGCACGAGCGACTGATTCAGAGAAATAGCTTTCCTTGATTGTTTCAAGCTTAGCTACGAATTCTTCTACTGATTCGTAATTTACGCCTTCAGCGAGAACCTTGAATCTTTCAGCGTCGGTTGCAACCATACCTTCAGAGATTGCTGCAAGTGCTGCGTTCTTCTGAAGCATTTCGGTTTCTTCGCGAAGTGCAAGCATTTCTTCAAAGAGTGCGTTGTACTTAGCGTTTGATTCTGCGACTTGCTCTTCCATAGCAGCAACGACGTCAACGGTTTCTTCGTCAACTTCAATGTTGTGCTCGGACATAAGCGACTTAAGTCCATCAAATAGTGATTCTGCAACTTGAACTTTGAAGCCAGTTTCAAGCGCAACTTCGTTTTCTGACATCCAATTCTCAACTACATAATCGAGGTATGCATCGAGTTTGTCGGTAAGATCTTCGACAATAGCTGCAGTCTGTTCTTCAAGAGCTACTTCAAACTCTTCTGCAATAGCAGTACGAGCTTCTTCAACTTTTTCGTGCACTGCTGCTTCGAAAAGAGTTGCTGTCTTTTCTTTGAAGTCTTCTGAAAGTTCGGTGTCGCCAAATAGCGCAGCGATTGCTTCATGAAGACCAGCGTTGTTTGAACCTTGAGGAGTCTTAACATTCTTCTCAATGTCGTCAGCAACTGGGTCTACTTTTTTCTTTACATCGCCAAGACGGCTCTTTACTGGACCGCCAGCGCCCACTACTGGATCAGCAGAGTATGACTCTTCACCAGTAGCTTTCTTTTCATTTAGGTCATCCATTTTGGTTCTCCTTTATGGTAATTCAGTATTATTTATAAGAATACGGTTTTTTGATTATAAGCTATTCAAGAACTTCTTAAAGATGTCTGCAGCAGCAGCTTCATCGAATTGCTTATAGTTTTTCTTCACTTCTTCTTCGATGCGGTCAAATGTGTTAGCTGCTCTCCAAGAAGAAGACGCAACATCATAGATCCATTCTACACCTTCCATGATACCTTTGATAAAGGCATCTGGAGCTGAAGGATCAGCAACAATGTCACCAGCCGTCGCTAGCATGAAGTCGTCCTGAACTTCCATGATGCCTTGTTTGTTAGGCTTCACAGAACCCATTCCGCGTGAAGAAATACCAAGTTGTGCACCTGATTTGATCAGACCTTTTACCGTATCACCCATAGGAGTATCAACGATTTTAGCACGGCCAACTACGTTAGATCCATCTGACTTCAGTTCGGTGAACATGTGTGATACACGATCAAGGTTGATAGTTGGACCTTGTGGGTGACCGAGTTCTCCAAACGCACGATTTTTGGATACGTAGTTTTCGTTATAACGGTTCATCTCTCTCACCAAAACATTTGATGGATAGATTCTACCATTACGGTTCTTAATATCACCTTGCATAATGATACCTTCGATGAAAGTGTTCTTTTCACCTTTTTCATTTGATTCGGTGATATATTGAATATCTTCGACAATATCTTTAATAAGTAAGGCCATTTTATTCTCCTTTTCCTTTATTTATAAGCCAATGGAGTAGCCCATACAGTAGTATTTGCCGACAGTTTATCAGTTCTAAGTTTTTCCATAATTTCAACAAAGCCAGCTGGCATTATCATAGTACCAATAGTGGTATTAGTAGAATCGGCATATGTAATAAGAGCTTCAGTTGGTGCATATACACGCACCAACGTTGAATTATGAACAGTATTTGCGGTTGCGATATCAACCTGCGTACCTGTAGGTTTAAGTACAATATCAACCATTAATGTTCTCCGCAAAGCTGAGGATCTCGTTATAACCCTTTGGACTTGACATGAGACGCTCTTCCATTTTGGTCTTATTCGCTGGGTTCAATTGACTGAATAGTGAGTTAAGTGATTCTGCACAATCTTTGCTGACCGTTACAGAAGAACCATCTTTGAGTTTCATCTGACCTGCTTTGAAAGCTTCGTCAAGATCTACCGATTCTTTTGTAAGACGGCTTGTTGCTCTTGAGATACCAGTCAAACTATTAGCAGTTTTTCTGTTAAGCTTTGTTAGAGTTGATCTAGCTGCTGGAGTAATATTACTATCGCCTCTGCCTTCGATTTCTCCAGCATGATTTGCTTTGTCGGCAACTCTCATGCTTGCCTTATTGATATAAGAACCAAGAGTCTTCTTTGAGATTTCGTCGATCTGTTCAACTTCTTCTTTCGTAAGACGGTTAATCGCACGACCAATACCGGTGTCACGATTCGAAGCTTTACGAAGAGCTTCACCTGCTGCATCATTGTGCTTTTTACGAGTTGTTTTTGTAAAAGCCGCATCTGCACCCTGAGCAGTATTTGCTCTATTTGTATGATACTGAACTGCTTGACCCTTGAGATATTGGTCAGTGCTTGCTTTCTTCACATACGAACCGAGAGTCTTCTTTGAGATTTCATCCATTTGCTGGACTTCTTCATATTGATCAGCATTTGCTTTGTCAGCCAAACGACCTGAAGCACTCGTGATACCGCTAATGCGTTTACCAAGTTTTGAAGCATGCTTCTTTGTTTCAGCAGACTGATTAGAAGCTACAGCTGACATAGTACGACCTACAACATCTGGTACTGCTTTCTTAATGTAAGCATGCAGAGTATCTGGTGAAAGTTCGTCGATCTGTTCAACTTCTTCTTTTGCTAGTTTGCCGGCAGCTGTCTTGATATTTTGAAGTCTACTGTAAGCTTTACGGAAATGACTGAGACCCTTTTCAGAACTTCCTTGCTGACCATACTTAGCTGCATCTGAAGCGGCAGCCGATGAAGCCTTTGCTACATATGAACCGAGAGTCTTCTTTGAAAGTTCATCGATCTGTTCAGCTTCTTCTTTGAACTCTTCTTTAGTCTTCTTAGCACCGGCAATGTACTTCTTATGATTCGCTTCTGACGATTCTTTCGCACCTTCAGTTTTAAGAGCTTTACTAATCGCTTTACGACGATTGTGTAGGTACTTGTCTGACTTATCTACATCACCATCATTGTCGATGTCTGCATCAGCTTTACCAACTGGATCCATTGCTTCTTTCTTAATGCTCTTAGCGATCTCGTGACCCTTGACGATAGTTGACTTCTTCAATGGAGGAGTATCACCAGCTTGCTTCATAGCAGCAGCCATGCCGATAGCGTATGGGTTCTTTACTTTCTCATCGAGGTCGACTTCTTCCTTCTTCATACGCTTATTCCACGCATGTTGTTGGATCACTTTGCGGATTTCATCTGTATTCGTAAGCTTTTTATTAGCGTGCTTACCGATAACGACGTCGTGCGACATACCAGAATCCAGATCCTTTTTGATCTGTTTTTCGTTTACCGCTTCGTCAAGATCTTCTTTTAGTGAAGAAACTTTCTTGCCAGAGAGATAGTTGTGAAGAACATTTTCATGCTCTTTTTGCTTAGCACGAACAGAGCCAACAGAACGTGTTGAAACAAGTGCTTCTTTACTTCCACGATCCGTATCACTCTGATAGACATGGTGATGAGTTGTATCACCAGTTTCGTTGTTCTTCACTGTGACTCTTACGGTGTGGCCATATTCGCCTGGATCGTCATGATGCGGAACACCGAGTTTCGCCATCTTAGCCCGTTTTGCTACAACATGCGCAGGACCACCTTCGCCCATACCAGACATTTTTGGTCCAGTTGTGATAGTGTACTTTCCGTGACCGACAGTGCCTTCTTCGAGTTCAACTTCTTCACCGATCTTGATCTCTCCGGTAGCAGCTTTCTTCACTACGTTAATACCCTTACGAGTCTTTGGATCGATGCTTCTTGAAATTACAGGCTCTTTGTCGGCGCGTTTTGTGTGCACAGATGTGTCATTGAATGCAGCTTCGTAAACGGACTCGCTTGAAGCCTCGTCACGGTTAGCGGTATTCGTAGTTGACTTTTTAGTGCTTGCTTTGAATTGAGTTGGCTCTGCGACAGGATGATCAAGCAACTTTCGGGTATGCTTATCCCAGAACTTCTTCTCATCTCCGCCCTTTGGGAGATAGGTAGTCTCTAAAATTTGCTTAATGGTCTTCATTTGATTACCTATTACTCTTCGGTTTCTTCAGACATTTTTACTTCGCCACTACGACGCTTGAGGGCCATCGCACGACCAGCGGCTCTCTTCTTAAGAGTTGCTGTGTCTTTGCCATCTTTAGACCAATCACCACCGCCGACCATCATATTGCCCATGATTTTCTTACCTTGTTCACCAGCCTTGTTGTAATAGCTGCGGACAGTATTCTTTGAAAGCTCGTCAAGTTCTTCGACTTCTTCAGACATTTTGTTTGCGGCGGCAGTCATGCCAGCACCACGCTTTTGAAAGCGCTTATATGCATCAGTAGCTTTATCGATTCCACCAACAGTAGGATTCTTAGCATTCATGTTCTTTGTGACAGTTGCTTTAGCCTTTTGACGATCTGCACCAGCTTTAGCATGGTATGCTTTCAACTTGTCGTCTGAAAGTTCGTCGATTTGTTCGGCTTCTTCTTTCATGTCTTCTTCGTCTTCGTCTTCATCTTCTTCGTCTTCATCTTCTTCGTCGTCCTTTTCGGACTTCTTAGCTTCTTCGAGTTCTTCTTCGACTTCCTCTGGAACAAAAGCTGAATGAACTGCTGCAGCAACTTTGTCCTGCATGATTGACTGGAAAGCTGATTCAAATGACATAGCATCTTTATTGTATGCTGCTGCGATTAGATCTTTAATTGACATGTCGGTCTCCTTATTTAGGTTGTTCAATTGGTTGGTTTGAATCAAGTGGTCCAGGCGGTGTCACAGGTTCTTCTGGAGGCTCATCCTTAGCTTCTTGATCAATTTGTTTCTTAATTTCTTCGATGTCGTCTTCGCTCATATGAAGCACGTTCTTACGAACCCACTCTTTAGAGAAGTAATCGCCGGTGTAATTACTTATATCACCCAGAATACTTAATCTATCACGAAGGATTTCAGCTTCTTTTAACTCTTCAAAATGATTATCATTCATGAAGTTATAACGAATCTTGTCTTTAATAAGATCCCACTCTTCAGGCTTAATAACACCCTTCAGAATCAATTGCTTCTCAAGAGCTTTATCAAATAGAATAGTAAAGCGAGCACGAAGGCGACGAATGAACTTTGCAAACTTGACTTCATCACGAGAGATTTCAGAAGCTCTTCCAAGCGAGAAACCAGTCTCTGGTTCCATGCGTGAGATTGGAACGTTCAATGACTTATACAACTTCTTTTGGAAGTAGTTAATATCATCGAGTTCACCAAGGTTCTGACCACCTGGAAGAGTCGTAATTTCCGTACCACGACCGCCTTCACGGCGAGGAAGCCAGAAGTCGTCAGTGATCGTCATGAACTTACGATCGTCTCTCATTTCACCAGTTGCAGCATCATATACGAGTTTGTTCTTGTGGTTGACCATCATATCACGAAGATATTGTTCAGCCTTGAGTTTAGGTAAGTTACCGACGTCGATATAGAAAATTCTACGTTCTGGGGCACGTGAGATTCTATAGATAACAGCAGCATCTTCCATCATGCGAAGTTGGTTCAGAGGCTTATATGCCTTATGCAAATAAGAGAGAACAACTGTGTTTCTCTCGTTCAGCATACCAGAGTTACAGTGAATGATCGAGTCTTTTGCGATCTTCAAGCCCTGAATAGAATCAGTAGCACCAAGAACGTTTGCAGATTGACCGTCATATCCTCTTTCCGAGTACATGTAATACTCGGCTTTTACTTTCTTGACCGCGAAGTTTGTACCATCAACTCTTTGACGCTCGAACTCACGAATCTTACGAATCTTACGTGGGTCGATGTAACGAAGTTCCATGATCCCTTTTCGTGGAGCAGATTCGTCAATAAGTATATGATAATTCAAACGCCCATCTACATACCAACGCTGGAAAATATCATAACCTTGATTAGAAAAGTCAAGGAGTTTCAGAATGTTTTCAAATTCTTCGCGAATCTTCTTACGAATGCTGTCTGGCATTTCGATGTCGTCAGTCACGCACTCAACTACATTATCATCATCAGCAATAGTGATTGCTTCGTTCACAATATCATCTACTGCTGACTGTACTTCCGGCTGCTGAAGCATTCCGCGGTAACGATTTACCAATTCTGCTTCAGTCTTTGCCGTACCGTCTAAGTCTACAAACGAACTTTGTGCGCCACCAGTCGCAACTGAAATAGCTCCATCATCATTAGTAGGTTCGGCGAAGGACCTTATCTGATCCTTCGCTTCTTCTTTTCGCTTTATTTCGAAGCCGAACAGCTGCATTTAGTTATCCTTGATCAGTTATCTATTGAAAGCTTGTTGCTTTCTTTCACTTAAGCTTGAGTACCAGCATCACCAGTGATGCCACCATTTACGCTCCACCAGTCGTATTGGAATGTAACGTTGAACTCTTGGATACCATCGGCTTCCCAGTTAGTTTCCATCGCGCTAATTTCTACAGGGAAGAGTCCGCTGAACTCATATGTACGTAGAATTGCACCAGTCTTAGAGAACTGACTGATTTGTGCTTGTGCTTTGTACTGAAGTGGTTGAGCAGAAGCAAGTGCTGTGATATTACCTTGGTGGCTGTTGATAGAAGCCATCCAGTTTTCCATCGCGTTACGAACGAGAAAGTCTTCATCGTTGATAACTGTGACAGACCATTCAGCAAAAGTTCTGTTACCAGCAACTTTGATCTTACGACCAAAGTAAGGAACTTCAACCGTGCTCAATGTGCTAGCAGGAATAGAAGAAGCCTTTACCATGAAAGGAACTTTAATGTCTGCTAGACCATTAACTGGGTTTGTAATTTGTACTTGGAAGAGCGATGATTTCGCTCCTCCAAATGTTAGTTGTGATCTAAGGTCGTTAATATTGAAAGCCATTTTAGATTCTCCTTATCTTTCTATATTTATACCTTAGCGTTGACCAATGATTTCATCAAACTCTACGCCGGTTCTAACCGCGACGAAGTTAAGTTGGATGAAGTTGATTGCACGCGCTGGCTTAATGTAGATGTCACCGACAAAAGAGTTGCTATCAATGACTTGGGCTGTGTTATTTGTTTCATCACATACAACTTTGAAGTCATAGATACCACGACGACCTTGAACATCTCTAAGGAATGGTTCAACCAAGTTCTTGAACTGAGCGCGAGTGAAAGCATCGTTGAATTCAAATAGAGTTGATTTAGATGCTCTTGAGATTGCTTTTTCAAGGACGATGAATAGACGACGAACGTTGATTCTATCGAATGCAGATGTAACGTTTAAGTGAGTCTTGTCACCGAACAATAGCGTACCTTGACCTGGCTGAGTTACTACTGGGTTTACACCAGCTTTGTATAGCTCGTCGCGGTCAGCCTTTTTAGGATTGTATGAAAGCTTGATTACGTTTTTGATCAAACCTCTGTTGTAACCAGCAGGTGAGAACCATGGGTCACGTACTTCGTCAGTTCTTACACATAGACCAGCGATATCACCGTTCAACGGAGTATAGATGTATCTGTCATTATAACGGTCGTAACGATACTTATAGCCGCTGTCAAGAACAGCGTATGAAGAGTATGAAAGGTTTCCACTGAAAGTTTTGATCGCAGCGAGTTCGTTTCCAGCGTTTGCCACAACGTTAGCATAAGAAGGAGATACGAATACCATGCAGTCTTTTCTAACTGAGCAGATGTTGTCAATGATGTGATTTGCAACTTGAACACCGTTAGTACCCATTGCTTTACCAGCAAGAATCAATGAGATATCAATGTCTTCAGGTGAAACAAAGTAGTTGTAACCAGCAATGAGTGCTGCAGCAGTTACAGCAGATTCGTTAGCACCAGATGTGCCACCAACAAGGCCTTCTTCGATCGCAATGGTTGAACCAGAACTGATAATTGTTGTTACTGCTGCGTCCGTTAGTGTAACGTAGTTTGATTTTTGTGCAATAACTTCAGCAATGTAGTTTGTAGCGCCGTCTTCAGTTACAGCCGTATTTGAAGTTGAAAGTGATTCATAAACTTCAAGCGCAACGTTTGCTGATGTATCCATAACAACAACGTTTACTTTACCTGTTGCAGGGGTTCTAAGTTTATCAGCATAGAACTTCGCACCAACACCAAGTAGCGATGTATTACCGGTAGGACCAATAACTGAAACACTGAGACTGTTACCATATGTTCCAGGGTACTTAGCACTGATTGATGTATCATATGATGAACCAGTGTTTGGTGTAGCAGCAATACCATCACTTACACGAACTACATATAGCGAATTTCCATATGCTAGAAAGTCTGCAGCTGTATAGAACGTTTCAGCATTAAAACCAGTGACTGGTTCGCCGAATCTATTAACAAGATCTGTTTCTGATGATACAAGAATTGGAGTATTTGTTGGTCCCCATGCGAAAACGCCTGCGATAGCTCCAGTCGTAGTTGATACAGCTGGAACGACAGAAGTAAGGTCGACCTCAGATACGTTGATTCCTGGGCTTAATTGATATGCCATGGTTGGTTATCTCCTTTTATGAGCATTATTTTGGTATAACTTCTTCCTTTTATTTATAAGAAAGACAATTACCAATCATTTAACCAACTGTCGTGCTTCGGCATGTAAACAGGTTCGGCATTTTCAATATCGTCATAGGTTAAACCAAATGGGAGCAAATCGTCCATAATCTCTGAATCAGTCTTCTCTCTTAATCTCATCATAGTGTTAATATCAGTGATGTCTTTAAAGAATGTCTGTGTACTGAGCCATGCAAATAGAACAAGTCCCATCACCAAGTCGTCGTGACATCCAGATTCGGCTTCATAGGACGAAGCTCTTTTAGAGAATGTTGATAGCTCATTGATCGTATTGAAGTCAACAACCTCTAATTGCTTCTGTTCAAGAAGTAGTTTAAGGATTGAACAGCCAACTGATTTCACCTGCTTTGTGGTACGAATACCCTTATCAGCATTTGCACCAAAACCGCCAGAGATCCTTTTGCCAGATCGACCAGCAGATTCAGTGTAGAGCAGGGTCTCGACTTCAAATTCAAAGTGCAACGTATCAGATACCTGAGCACCGATGTCGTTGATCTCGATAAGGATGTATGCGTCGTTGTATGATTTCGTTGTTCGGAAGATGATGTCTGCATAATCGACTGGAGTGATCAAGTTGTTTCGATAGACTGCCACTTGTCGGTAAGGCATCTGGCTCACGTCGAAGATATGAAAAGCTGAATAGTCCAGACCTTTGCCACGGGACACGTCAGCCACAGCTACGTACGTCTTGCCCTTCTCAGGTAGAGAATACACAGTTAAGCCCTGAGCCTCATGTAGAGGGATCTTGAATGATGATTGAAGCATCTTCAGTGTAGCACCATCAATGAGTGTGCCGGATGAACCAAGGAACTGAGCCTCGTATTCCTGAGCGAACTTCTCAGTGTCGAAGTTCAGAGCTTCAAGTGTCTCTTGCTTCCACGCAGGCCCGCGTCCAGGAACTTTGTCCCAAGTTACTTCAGTGTATTGATAGCCATTTGTGCCTTGCTTTGCACCTTCACAGATCTTAAAGAAGTGATTCAACCCATTCGGCGTTGAAGTCATAAGAAGTTTAGTCTCTTCACCAGATGAGATGGTAGGATAAACCGAAGCGAAGAATTCGTCGTAACCTTCCACGAACGCACATTCGTCGATGTAAAGGAACGCAATAGACTTACCACGGATTGAGCTTGAAGTAGTCGTACCAGCATAGACCTTACAACCATTCTCAAGTTCGATCGAGTTCTTGTTCCATTCGAGAATACCGTGTTGCATCCACTTTGGAAGATTTTCATAAGCAAGTTTGATACGTTCAAGTACTTCTTTTGAGCCTTCACCTTTATTTGAAAGGATACCCACATTCTTGTGTTCATTGAAGATGATATAGTGTAGAATGATAGCAACAGCGGTAGTAGTCTTACCGGCCTGACGAGCGGTCAGAACTGCAACACGACGGTTGTTGAAGATTTTAAGGGCGATGTCTTTTTGGTAATCGTACATCTGCATCTTGATAAGTCCACGGTCAACGTGAACGATCTTGATGTATGTTTCAGCGAAGTAGATCGGATCCATCATACATTTTGCCATTTCAGCAAGTTGCTCAGGAGTCCAGTTCTGTTGTTGGCCGATGCGCTTGAGAAGATTGTTACCTAAGTAACCCTTCTGCTTTTCCGGTTCTTTATTGGGATTTTCCATTTTTCCTCATGTCTGCTAAAACCTTCAGCAGATCATGCGTTGTGCCCACGAATAGGTTGTTATTTGTCACACCGCCAGATCCTGTCTGAGGTTCATCATTAATTTTTTCCTCTTCAACCTTCTTCTTTGAAAGGGTGACGAGTTCTTTGTTTGCATCAACGAGGGTCTTCATTGTAGTCGCGAGGACTTCATAGGCTCGAGGGTGCTGTGACTGAGTTGCTACGCCCAGTAGTTCTTCAAGGGCTTGTGTACCTTTTTCGATCACATCATACATATTCTTTCGTGCATAGTCGTAATCATTCTCTGCTTGCTCGACTCGAGTTTCAGGCTCTTTAGGCAAATTCTTGTTAAGTTTTTTAGAGATATGCTGAGAAGTAACAGTAGCAACTGGTTTTTTCTCTTCAACCACTTCAGCGTCAGGAATTACTCCCATTGGCGGTAAGCCAAGGTACCGACTGATTTGATCATTACTCATATTATAAATCCTCTATCTGGACAATGTAAGCCCAATCATCATCGATGTTCACGTTTGCGTATGGAACACTATTCGCTAAGATAGTTGTTGGTTGGCCATTTGCTGTAAGTCCGGGTTGAACCGTGATATTCACTACAGGTGCAGCAGCAAGAGTGTCTGAGTAGATATTAGTATCGACAAACTTGATAACTTTCTTATCAGAAGTTGGTCCATAATAGTAACCCTTGAGCGTAAATTGAAGTGTCCAAATAACTGCTCTACGTTCGTCATAACTTCCTTCATATGTGTCTTCTGTAGTGACAGAATTCAAAATGATCGGAATGTCAGTTAAGTTATCCATTGTATCAACCATCTTTGCAGTAACAGTAAATTCTGGTTTAAAAAATGGAAGAATTTGTTCAACTATTTTAGTAGCATCTTCAGAATACTTAGCCATGATGTTGAGTTGAAATTCAAGATTATATGGTGTAGCAGTAAACTGCGTACGGACTCTGTCGTTCGTACCGGCGATACCCTTTGATACTAGCGTACGGTTTGTAAGCTTTCTTTCGCCATCATAGTTCATAGAAGTGAGTTCAAACGTAATACGAGGTAAGGTAATTGCTTGAGCCTGTAGATTCGGATCTTGTTCGATCTTCGCTAGAAACTTTTGTGACGGGCCATAGTTAACTGGTACCTTAAAACGTTGTTGTTCTTGACCAGCATTATTTGAACGACCAATAGAGATATCATTAAAGAGTGTACCAAATATGGCAACATATCTTCTCGTTGTTTGGTTGTAATATGAGTATCCGAACATTAGTAATTTTCCTCACCAAACGGGTTTTCTTCAGTGAAGTCGAGAATACCATCAGCAACATTTTCGATAGTTAGGTTGTCAGCAGCAAAGTCAATCGATTCAACGCCAGCCATTGTGTTATTTGCGGTTGTGATAAGATTAGCTGAGATGATGTCGATCTCTTCAACACCAGTATTGAATCTCTCGTTCGAGAATTCAAACAGTTCGCAGCGAAGATCATACATCTGAAGCGCACCGAGTTGATAGAAGATAGGCTTGTTATCTACAAACATCACTTCATACATTTTGCGATTGAGTGGGAAGTAGATTAAATCGCCTTCATTCGGTCTGACCTGCTCGTCATATCTTCCAACATCTTCAGCATAACGTCTCATAGCAACAGAGAAAGTAACAGAGTCTCTGATCTGTAGGCCAAACTTAGATAGGAATTCTCCATCACCGCCAAAGCCTTCGACGTTCTTGATGTACATCTCAATCTGATATGCGTTGTTGAAGATCGGAAGATCATCTTCGTTTAGTAAGTCATCCTTAGCACCGAGCACTCGAGGCAAGTACCACATATCAACACCATGAATACGAATGCTTTCAATAATCAAATCCTCGATAAGTGTTTGCTCCATCGAGTTAGAAAAGTTACTGAAGTAAAAGTTCGTTGCCAATTCATTTATCCGATCATGTCAGTAATTGGTAGAGAATAACTCGAAAGCATCTCTTGTTCCATCTTCTTTATTTCTTCATCAGCGTCGTTCAAAATCTTTTCACCATTGAACTGTACGCCGCCTGGAAGGTTCATACCGATGAACTTAGTAAGGTTTGCACCCCACTGATACTTGATCTTCGCGGTTGCGTAGTTTTGAAGCCAACGGTCTTTCCATACATCTGCGTAAGTAACTGGGTCTAAGACTTGGTAGCATTCGTAAACGATAAACTCACCGACATTGATCTTGTCTTTATTCATATCAATGTAAAGCTTGTTCTGATTACGATTATAACGAATCGGCTGACGACCACTTAACGTCTCTTGCATAAAGGCAAGATGTTGGAAAGACATGTAATAGTTGATTAGATCATAGTTGACAAAGTCGTGAAGATTGTTTAGAACAAACTGGTAGGTAGCACTAAAGATACCAGACCCTGTTAGATTGCCAGCAATGGGAAATAGATTCACGACACCAATCACGTTTTCTGGAACTAGAATATAACCGTTGTTGAGGTCAGTTTGAGTCATCTGGTATTTCACGTACATTTTTTCAGTGCCATCAAAGTGATAGTCCCAATAGTATGCGAGTGCTTCGTCAATTCGATCTTCAATCTGATCGTCGTCGACGTTGATTTCAATGACTGGCTTACCCAATTTGCGTAAGCAATATTCTTTGAATTCCGTACGTGATGTTGGTTGAGCCATGATGTTCTCCTGCTTTAATGATATTTATACTATTTCCATATTAAAATATCAATCGTGATCGTATAGAAACAAATCGACAGGTAGTGCTATGCGCAGAGTTGAATCATATCTTCTGACATGGTGATATAGAAAACCTGGAAAAACAACAACATCTCCAGTCTGTGGCATATGAACAGTCGGCTTAAACTGCTGTTGGAATTCTAAAGTATATCCGCGGTTTGCGTTGGTTCGAGGATCACTGAAAACAATCTCTCCACCTTTGTCTTCATGCTCAGCCATGATATAGAAAACAGCAACAAATGGCGAACCGGCATGGTTATGAGTATCCATACTGTAGCCGCCACGACTACCAGTCAACCATGATTTGAACTTAAACTCGTAGTCATAAAGGCTAATACCACACACCTTATCGAGGTACTCAGCGAACTTTTCTTCTGCAAGTTCACGAAGTCTTGGTATCTTATGTATTACGAGTGAAGCGTCATCATCACCCGGAGAGGTAACAACTTCGTTTGACATGACACCTGTCAGTATAGTTTCGCAATCTTCTTTACTAATCTTCGATAAGTACACCGAAGTTGGGTAAAGATTATTGAATCCTAAATCCAATCTCTTCATTGTAATATTCCCTCACATCTGGCACCATACCAGTCATTTTTAGTGGTAATGTAATGTCGTTTAAGATTTTGTCGTACGTCTCAGGATCTTGATTGTAAGTTACAAAATATGGATCATTTCCAGCAAGTAACATCGAATCTTTGAGTAAGTCAATAAGATCTTCGCCGTAGTCAGAACTGATCCAACTTGCATAACATACTGCGACAAAATAACTCTTAGCTGGATATATCCATTCATCAACCTTTTCGTGGAAGTGTCGAACGATATCGCTGTAATCTTCGCTTATAGTAATGTCAACACTGTTTAAATCATCAGTGTACTCTTGATTGAGTCTATGATAGATTTCTTGTTTAACTTTCCATTCTTGCATAGCCATACCAATCTAAAAGCCCTTTGTATCCATTGCAGCTAGTGTCTAAATTTTCTACATATCTATAGTGTTCAGTTAGACATCCGCCGTAGTATTTACATTCCTTACAAATATCACTTAGCTCAGTCTTTTCCTTTTGCGCCCATGATACATATTCACCCCAAGAATCAAGTTCTAAAAAGTACTCTCTATCATATTTATCGAATTCAAGTACACCAAACTTTCCATTTGGCGTAATGTAGACGTGGTTATCAGAGAACGCATTATAGTTACCATTGTATGAATTCTGAATGTGAGACTCATTTATAAACTGAAACTTCTTTGTAGTGATAGCTGTTAACCACTTGATAACAAAGTTCTCATAATCTTGGTGTGTAACTTTAAATGAGTTGGCTTGGTTTATTGAATACGGTTTTATCTCTACTGACTCAATAGAAGAACACATGTTCAGCATCGATATCATCTCTTCAACATTCATCTGTAATACCTTTGGCGAAGCAAGTATGAGTACGGCGATAGGAACGGGCGACATGAGCATGTTCCTATAGACCAGTTCAGACTTTTCTCTTGCTTCAAAATCATAAGACACTGAGAGGTATACATCGTCTTCATAGAAACCGTCATGGATCATTGAGTAGTTTGTGATGATATTGATGTCTCCGTTGTAATGCTTTCGAATTACGTCCTTCATCAAATAGAAGTAATCTTTCTTCAGCGCACCGATTTCACCGCCATAAAGATCAATATGTTCTATGCCAGGTACTTGACTCAGTAATTCATCTAATTTCTCTAAACTTATCTTTTTCGTATCACGAAGTTGAGAGTCAGTTAGATAACAAAAATCACAACTGAAATTGCAGAAGTATGACGGGTTGATACTTACAGTATACATGATTCATCCACATATGGAGTTGGCTCTAGAGTTAATCCATTTGCTAGAATAATTTCTGGCGCAAGTTGTTTCATATGGCGGCAATGCTCTTCAACCATCCCAAAGTTCTTTAGGTCCTTTACAGTCTTTCTACAACCATTACATATTTCAAACATTGGACACGTCAAGCACGATCTTTTCAGAGATAGTAAGTTTAAGTCATCAGTTAGTGGAGTAGAGAATCCTCCTGCCATCTCGTATTCAAAATCTATAGACTTATCTTTGTCATCTCCAAACGAACCACATGAATAGTAGTCTCCTTCTGGATTGATATTTCTAATATGCGAGTCACATGTTCTACTCTGTGGGCAGATTGTGTTTTCACCCTTTAGACGCTTCAACATCTGTTGAGTGTTATGCTCCCATGGTGCCAGTCCGGCTTTCCATATCTCAATGTATTTCTCGTAGATCTTTGACAATCTGTACGGCTTGTCTTGATCTCCACTTGCCATAGCATAGTTAACTTTGCAGACCACGTCCATCTTCTTAGCTAACTCAACAGTCTGTATCACGCTGTCTTCGTTTTCTTCGGTGATCACAGCTAGAAAGCTTGGTCGGTATCCAACATGTTCCAACATCGAATTCGAAGCAGCCCAGAAGTCTTCTTCAGTGAAGACTGAATAATCACCTTTCAGTCTACCATTGCCATACTGAAATGACGTTGCTACACCTATACGAGGATGAAGAAATAACTGTTTCCACTTTGACACATTCTTATAGAATGGCCACAGGTTAGTCGTAAGCGATATCGTCGCTGGGTAGTTGTTATCATCGAGATGCTTGATGAGTCTCCAGTAGTAAGCTGGACTCATCATCAAAGGATCTCCGCCGTTCACAATTATTGTGTTAGTGTTCGGATATCTCTTGAGAAAACGGTACACTCGATCTAAGTCTAATTGACTTGTATGATCTGCAGATATTTTTGTTGACGAACAGAACGTGCATTTGAAGTTGCACACTTCTGTCGGCTTGATTATTAGGTCCATTATGTCACTTTGTTAAACGTCTGCGTTAGGACGATCTTTTCCATACTTATAACTGCATTCTCTAATATACTTGGTTTGATCGATAGAGTCAACACCTTCTATCTCGCACAGCCTGCGATTTATGTCTCTGATCTCTGCTTTGATTACTTGACCGTAAGGTTCCATCACTTGGATCATATCCATGTACATTTTGTACTTTTCTGGATTGTCTTGATGATCATGCATCTTAGTAATCCATACGTTGTAAACCTCAGCGCAAAGATCTCGCTCTTGACTAAGGTCTTCTTTCTTCTTTAGTAACTCTTCCGTTTCAGTCATCGATCAACCCCACGTTAAAATCGAAACTGGCTACTCGTCGAGTAATCTTAGTTGACTCCGCTCGATGCCAGAACCCTCTACAATTATTGACCATAAACAAATCGCCAGCTTGTGGATAAAATTGAGCAGTCTGTTCAGTACCTGTATCATCACGCCATTTGAAATTGATAGATCCACCTGTATCTGGATGCTGAGTGTCGAAGTAGTATAGAAAGAATATGTCGTATCCTTCAAACATATCAGTATGCCAACCTTGGTTATCAGCATCAACCCCGTCCCATATTAAGAATTTATTATATCTTGCAGTTGGCCACTCAGGTAAGATATACTTGTGAGTCAAATACTGCGCAAAGATGTTCATTCGACTTTTTAGTTCGGGGTGGATGTCCTTCTCACCGTTATCGCGAGAACGCTCTTCGGTGTTTAGAAGTCTAAATTCTGACACGTTAATGAGACCCAGTGCTTCAGGCTCTGAAAACTTGATAAAACCCTTTATGGTAATGTCTTTCATCATGCTGCACCCTTAACATGAAGATGTTTAAACATCTCTGATATTATGATTGTTTTATACTTATCTAGTAGATTGTTAATAGTCTGATTTCTAAGCACACCATCTAAGCGCTTAATATTTCTAGCAGGTGTTGCAGGATTCAATATATCTGCGATCTCATCGCGTATTGGTTTATAATCGTCGAGTCTTGAAATTATTTCGTAACATAGTTTACCGAAATTTCCAGGAGTTATATCATTTTCAAATAGGTGGTAAAGTTCTTTCAACAGAGTATTACCAGCGATATTCATAAACCACATTTCGCACATGTCGGTGTAACTGTATGAGTAGCAAGACGATATCGTCTTAAACCGATTTCTCTTCGACTTGTAGAAACTTAACTGATTGTCAACACCCTCTTCGTCAATAAGATCGGTGTAAACTTCTACTAGTTCGATCTTATACTTCTTGATGTATTCTGGGTTTGTCAAGGCCGAATCCGGCAAAAACATATAATCATGTCTGAAACTACTCCACGACTTAAAGTTCCATAGTATATCGAACTCTCTATAGAAGTCGTCTTTCGTACTTCCCGGCATACCTAAAATCAACTCTAACGCTGGCACGGGATAGCCCTGTTCGTGACATCTTTTATTGATGTGTTCGCTTAACTTCAACTTATCATCTAGCTTCAAGTCAACCCTTGCAGCAACCTTCATAGCTTCTTCACTGACACTTTGCAGGCTGACGGTTGGTACTATACTGATGTATGGATTTCCTTCATTAACCTGCGCGGTATATTCTGGTGCTCCTGCTACAAGGATAAACCCGCCTTCTTTTTTGGTAGTAGATATGCTATGCATCTCGGGACCAGTTCCAACTACGTTGAAGCAAGCATCAACCAAACTGATACGTCTGGCTAGATCCTTACTTTTCATTGTACTAATGTCGGTGAGGTTTGCTTTGTTATCATATGCAAACTTAAAGATTTCCATGTCTCTTTCGACAAAGGCTCCGAAGTTTGCATCTGTTAGATACATGTCTCTGAAGCCAGCATCTCTAAGAGCAAGGATGTCTTGCTTCACAACATCCGTTGGTTTTTTGTATACCTTAGATCCAATGCCACCTCCCCATTCGCAAAAACTACAACTGTATGGACACCCACGGGTGGTTTCTAAAATACAGAACGGTTCAAGGTAGTTGTCTTGAGCGTAGGTTCGTGTCTCTTTCAAATAGTCGAAGTGTTCGCTATATACACTATAGTCTTGCATGAATTGCGGGCAAGTTTTCTCACTGTTCAGTTCCCATGATAGATCTTCACGCTTCGGTTGTTTATTATTCTCGAAGTATGAGTCGATCAGATCTTTTACAAACTCTTCTCCAGGTTTAGTCGGCTTAAGTATGAAGTCATATGCCGGTCGAGAGTTTAAAAATTCGGCATCGTTAGTACCAATCTGCGGACCACCTAATACACAAATTGCATTTGGCTTAACATCTTTGACAAATGAACATAACGAGTCGCATATGTCATAGTTCCAGATATAGCTAGAGAATAAGAAGATGTCGGCATCTTTTACTTCTTCATAGATGTCTTCAATAGATTGATACTCGTTGAACTTATACGGAGCCGGAATCCAGTTTACTTTATCACCAAACTTACCGTATCTACTGTAGTGACTTTGAAACATCAGATACGCAGCGTTATTTGCCAAACACCAATCAGCATGAGGCGGGTTGATAAACGCTATATTAACTTTTTGATTCAACATACTTAAAGGTCTCTTTGAAAACACATTCACCTAGGTCTCTTTTTATCTTAGAGTAGTCATTTTTAATAAAGCATGTAAATGGACACTTCTTGTAGAACTCACATTCAAAGCAATTATACCGATTGATAAACTTCTCTACTATCATACCAGAGAATAGATCGTTCGATGATGGGTTCGTTAGAAATATAGAGCCAGAGCACCCAATTGGAACTGGACCGGTAGGTAATACAGTATAACTATTACCTCTAGTACATGACATCTTATTCGTCGGAGTATCTTCAGTGAAGTACGCAATATTTATACAGTCAGGATAGTTGTCGACAAGATGCTTGTAGAATGCCAGCATCTCAGTCTCGCTTGGCATCAGTGCTTCTGATGTGCTAACAGCTGGAATAAGCGAATCAAAATCACACGGGAAGTTAGCATACAGATAATCAAAGAACGTATCACCGTCTATGATACGCTTAATGCTTTGCTTAGTCGCAACACAACTGATCATTCGAATTCGATCTTTTAGCAGAACTACGTTAGACTTAAACTGTTCTAGTTGATCGTTGTTAAATCTGCCAGTCGGATCGTACGATACAGATATGATGTAGTCGTGTTCTTCTAAGAATGACTGAATCGTTTCTACATCATCAAACAATAGATTAGTGATAAAGTTGGCTTCAACAAATTTGTCGCCAATCACTTTGTTACGAATGCTTTCTATAAACTCTTGGTAGATGTCAAGAAAACCGCGTTCTATCCAATGGTCCTGAAACAACTCACCACCCATCAAGTGGATCTTAAAATGCTTTGATCTTTTGTTGTTGTTTATCCACTCGGCTATGCTATCGACCTTCGCAAGTATTTCTTCTCTACTCGCGCCAACTATTGATCGGTGATCCTGAGGACAGAATACACACGCAAGATTACAATGTTCAAATAAACAGACTACGATTTCTGCGTAATCAATGACCTTCTGGCCAATTACATCATATATGCTCATGGAATGGCTGGTATCTTAAACTCGAATGACAACAGGCGTCTAGGACCACTGACATGAGTAGCTCTGTGCAAGAATTTTTTGTCTTGGTTCAACCATACAAATTGATTCTTCTTTGGATAGATTTTAAACTCTTCAGAAGGTGTTTTGATCTCAATAGAGTTACCGTAGGTCTCCCCATCGTCTAGATATATTAAGAAATTGCTGTTGAACTCTGCACAGTTATCATTATGCCAGTCTTTAGATAGACTATCCACGCCGGTCCACATACAGCTTCGCGCAATGGTGTATTCACTAAATAGAGGTGACACATAAGTATTGCTGATGAATGAGTGTAGTGCATTTAGCAAGTTTACTGCTTCAGGGTCTATCTCAGAATCACCATCGTTGCAATCAGCAAACTGGAATCTCTTAAACAAAAAAGCCAAATCAGACTGCATAATACCAGTCGCGAATCCATTCAATAAAAAGTTCTCAAGCATTATTAACCTAACGTATATTTAAGAAGGAGTTCTTTATTTTGGTGGTTCTGTAGGATAAAGTCAACGAAGTATGTATTGACAGATCCTAGGTCGATAGCATAGAATGCACCGGCAGCATGATTGTGATGGTGCAGTTCATAATCGATAACTTTCTGCATATCCGCAACACTAATGACATCACCATTAGCAAAGAATGGAATAAAATCTAGCTTATCTATTTCAGATCTCAGTATAGTATACCATTGCTCATCAGTCCAAACTGTGCCGGTTACAATACTATACTGCCTTAGAACAGAAATGTCAACTGCTGTAATATTTTGCAAGTTGATATTGCCAGCAGCAGATGGTGCAGACATAGACGTCTTTGTGTTACCCCAAATGGATGGACGACACATTACTTCGATCATTGGAGCTGGATCGTTTGGCATATCATAAAAATTATCAAACGTATATGGTCCGTTTTGAACTTGCAGTAGCTGTTGAAACAGTGGTTTTTGGAAGTGTACAAGCAAAATTTCTTTATGTTCGTATAGAAACTTTTCAATATCTTTCTTGATAAGTGGAGACATACAAAAAGCTAATTCTTCAGCATATCTGCCATCGTAAAGATAAGACGCTAATAGGAACTCAACTCTAAGTTTTGATTTCACAGAATCGATGAATTGTTTATAGTCAGATCTGATTTCTGCGTCTGCTTCCCAACAAGTTGTGAATAGCGCTTCTTCTAAAGCCCAAGTCTCAGAAACACTATTTGCGAATCGCTGTGTAGCTGACATACGGCTGTTGATAAAGTTCTTTTCTTTGAACATATGTGATTTAAAAAACTTCCATCCATCTGTAGTAGTAGCATTAGGCAAAAGCAATTTAAGCCATTTACTAGCTAGTTTGTAGTATGATTCAAAATCACAGTAAATGTATACAGGGCGGTTACTTTCATCACCGCACTCTTTTACTGCAATCAACATATCTAAAAACGATGAGTATGGTGCGCTTTCGCCAAATAGATTATCAACAGATTTAACGGTAGCTAAAACACTACCATAAAACACAACTTTCAGGTCAGTTAAAATCTCATTACCACCGTGTTCAGACGACACGATAATTCGATCATAACTCATATTAATTTTTTCATCAAAATCTATATAGACTTTATTAAACAGGTGAAACATCGACTACTTCTCCGATTGATTTTATCTTTGCATCTATATAATCTTGGTTTTCAAAGCCACCAGTAACGATTCCCCAAGTAAGAAGAAACATCGGGTTATTCTCATTTGCCCAATACGAATATAAGTTTTTTCCTTTAAACATATATTCATTAAAGTATTTAGAGTAGTATATAAGATCAGACTCATTAACACCTTCGAAAAAGGTATAGAAATTTTGATGCTTCAGCAGACTGACAAAGTTGATACCTTCTGTACTATTAGTATCATCTTCTTTTTGTGCGCGAACATAATCTTTGAGTGTCTCGTCATTTACACAGAATATATTGAAGAGTACAAGCGATTCTAATTTTTGAATCCATTGATCAAGCATACCAGAAAATTTATCAATAATCTCTGGTGTGAATTGTGGCTTAAGATTCTTTCGTTGAAAGATCATGTCAATTACTCTTGACTCTAACGATTCAATGTTTACAATGTGATTAAACTTGAGATATGCTTCAACCATTTCAAATAACGATTCATCATTATCGTATATGATATCGCAAGGTATATCTAGATTACCGAGATATGTTAATAGTTTTTCACCTTTCAGATCTGATGTACCATAATCGATTAAGTACTTAGTATCTTTGTCTTGAAAATACACTTTCAGGTCTTCTAAACCGATAGGGGCTTTGGTGTAAATGACACTCATAATATTATCTCCGACCACGCGAGCTGTGGCAATTGCTGTGACATGATGCGTGACATACTGTAACTTGCTGTAGTTGTACAGTATCCCTAGCAGTAGTATATGCAGTTCGCAAATTCGTAAAAAATGTTTCTAAATTCAAAGTATTAATATCACTATCAGTAGCTATACCAGTTGACGCAGTCGCGCCTAAAGTTTGCAGATATGTTGTGCTAAGATTTGCTTTACCAGTGACGTCAATAATGTTTCCAGGACCCTGACCAGTAATCGGGCCAGCATCGACTCTAGTACCAGCACCGACGGTATTGCCAGCTCCACTAATCGTTAATACTGCTCTGAGGTTTCTAATTCGAGTATATGCGGTAGTTTCTGCACGCAACACACTTACGATTGTTGCAGCAGTAATAAGTGATCCAGTACCTCCTAAGTTTGTTCCAGTGATACCGATCGTTTTACCCGTTGTCGAGCCACCCCATATGTTTGGGAAATACGATGAATAAGTTGGTGCGAATGGGTTAGCATTATCAGCATATATAATACTAGCATTTGCAGTTGCAACAACATAGTCAGCGAAACGGTCTACTACGTTTTGGTCATTTATGTTATTTGTTAAAGTAGCCATACTTATTCCATCTTAGCCAATAATTTCATCAGACTCTTCGGAGCTCCACATATGTCATCTTGCCATTCTAACTGATGGCAATCGCCATTACAATACTGAAAGACTGGGCATGTGTAGCACTTAGGGTTTCTGCTTCGTTCTTCTACAATACTACGAAGCCTTCTTGGACTATTTATAATGGCGCTAACAGTGTCGTCTATTGATCCATAATGAAACTCTGGTGCAGCATTAGGACAACCAGATATTGTGCCATCCGCGTTTATTGTGAAAATCTTTTCTTCACAATCTCTACAGAAAGTTCCAGCACAAGTGTACCCCTTTTCAAACTTAGAATATATGTTCTCTAAAGATTCGTTATCAAACCAATTGCGAGCCTGATAATGTTCGGAGTCGAGGTGTAGGTCTACAAACCACTTATTAAGCTCTATATTAGTTGGGAAAATGTGTGGAAACATCTTAGCTGATCCGTTACTTGTTAACCGCTCAAACGATACTTCTTGAACTCCAAGTCTACGAATCCATCGCAGTAACGTGATCGGCTTATAAGAGATCGTATCTCGAGTGACGCTTATAAACAACTTGACGTGAATGCCTTCGGCTAGCAAGGTCTTAACGTTAGAATGCCACAACTTATATTGCTTGTTATTAGTGAACCGAATCTTAGGATCCCAGGATGTGCCAATCCTACCACCAAGTTCATTTTTTATAAACTCTATCTGATCCTGTTTTAACTTGTATGTTAAATTGGTCGTTGCTCCGAATGATTGATTAGTTGATAAATCTTTGCATCGGTCTACAACCATTTTCATGTGTTCTAGTGGTGCAAGAAACGGTTCTCCGCCATGAAACTCATAGTGAATCGTATCGCCGTCTTTGAATTTTTCTTTATGAAAGTTGTGAATCCAATTCGATACTTTTACCGGATCAAAATAGATCTTTGCTCCATTGATACCATTTGTGAAACAATGACTGCAATTCAGATTGCACGTTTCAGTAGTCTTAAGATAGAACACCCAGTTCATTCATCTTGTCCTTCAAAAATCGCTCTAATCCAAAACTAAGTGTAAGAGCATCATACTCATTCAACGCCATATGTGGCGTATCATAAGGTATATATGCGTACGAGCCAGGATGAAGATCAATCATATCATCTCGAATCTTCATCCGCTTAATACCTTCGCAGCAATGTATGATTACATGATCTGGATCGGTATGCATCGGAAATGATGGTGAACCGGCCGGAGAGATGAACATATGGCAAGTCACTGGACCGTCGTGCAGATACGACTTAGCATACAATCTACCTTGGTTGAAGATGTCAATAGAAAATCGTTCCATTCCTTCAACTTTGATCGAACATCCGCTTGATCTATACCGAATGAGTTCACCGAAGTCGTGCACGTCGTGTTGAAGGTGCTGAGTGTCTATTGCTCTTACTAACTTCTGCTCATATAATAGCGTATGAGAAAGAATCTCATACGCTTCACTTGTTGTTATCATAGAATGATTGCTTCTACTATTTCAGTTTTGTTTGAATCATGCAGGGCAATTGCAAAGGATCTAACTGCGTTGTTGTCAGAAACTGCACAACCCGGAGTAGTAGAGACTGTAAGTCTGTCGCCTTTTTTCACTACTCCAACTACTCTTACTGGAACACGGCCGCGAAGTGCGATTGCCGTACCACCTTCTAAGCAGTCATTCATAAGATAGGCTGGCTTTTCAGAGACAACACCTACGATTGAATGTGCTGTTTCAGGAGTTGCAGCAGTTACTTCTGCTTCACCACCAACACTCATAACGGTACCTACGGGATACTCATCATCTGCTAGATACTTTTCTGCAAGGTCAGCGTATCGAGCAGCAGTTGCTGTACCATACATAACGTTCCAGCGGAGTGCGGTTGTGCCAAGATCGTATGCAGCTGTGGTTGAAGGTATAATATTTGCGCTATGTGTTTGAACAGCAGTAAATGTCTGAGCTATATTAGTTCCTGCTACAGTAAACGTGGAATCTGGGAAACTAATTGTTCTGTTTGCAGTTGGGCTGTTTGCAAGCTCTGAATAGAATGTACCAGCCGCGTTATAAAGTCTAAAGTTTCCGCCTGAAGTAATAGTTGCTGATATATTAGGTGCTTCGCCATTTCCTGCAGTCCAGAATTGTATTTCGCCACCACCGGAAGTATTAACGGCAACCCCACGGATTAATGCTAAATCGCCAGATCCATTTACAGTAGCATCACGACTACTAAAGGCGATTGCACCATATTCTTGACCAGCAGATATTGAGGTATCATTTGCTTCAAGACGAATTCTTGCACCAATTGAGTCTGATGTCCAAGAAGATACGTATACATCAGTGCCTTGTACTGTAGCTACTGGAATAGTTGAGTTCGTGAGTGCAGCGCCCATCTTAACTGTGCCTGCAACAGTCTGAGCACCTGTCGTTGCATTCGCATAAGAAACCGTGGTTGTCGTACATGCAGTGACGGTAAATGTTCCGTTGTAACCAGTAGGTGTAACACCCGCTACAATAATTTGTGAACCGACTTGAAACGGTGCTGCAGCTTGAGCAGCAAATGTGAGCGTTACAGTAGTACCACTACCGCTAGCAGCAGTTGTAGCTAAAGTTGTAGATAACGAAGGCACAGTAAGAACATCGCCTGCCGAATATCTATGACCACCCCAAGTAAGAGTAATAGCGGTTACAACTCCAAGCGCAACAGTAACCGTGCCAAGCATATACGCACCAGTACCACCTGTAAGACCTTGGTTAGTATGTGTACCGTCCATATAACCAGAACCACCGCCGGCAAGAGTGCCGAGCGTTAGAATTGGTCCAGTAGTAGCAAGAATATTTGAACCGACAGACATATTGCCCGGAACAATTAGCGATGTAGAGTTAACTACTGTATTACCGACTGCTCCAGCAGTCGCAGAGCCAATATTAATGTTTGTGATAGATCCAGAAGCACCATTTATACCAATATTAATCGTCTTTGTTACTGCAGAGGCTGCTGCGCCACCTGATATATTTGTTGTTGACGATGACGCTGTACCATCATAACCCAAATTGAGTGACGTGGCAGCACCGAACGCATCTACAGTTGTTGCTGTGGTGTCAAATAGTGCCATCGTTGCACTAGCAGCGTTAATACCAGTTGTAAATGAAGGTGACGTACCAAATACAAGCGCGCCCGATCCAGTTTCGTCCGAGATAACACCGGCAAGTTGGGAGGAAGTGGTGGCGGCAAATTGTGCTAATGTTCCGGTAGTGAGAGCACCGTTTGTTACTGTGGCAGCATTACCATCAATACTAACGCCCGTTAGAGTTTGCGAACCGCTTGCCCTGTTAAGGGCAATTGCGGTAGTACCGATATAATGGGTTGAGTTACCTAAAACGGCTGATGGAATAGTTCCGGTCAAGTTACCAGCGGTTAGTGATGTTAAGTTTGCACCTGACACTGCACCGAATGATCCTGACCATGTACCAGATGTAACTGTGCCAGTAGTAGTTAACGACGATGATCCAGCAAGAGGCGACGCATAAGTGCTGTAGTTGCTTGCTGTAAGAGCAACACTTCCACCGATGGTGAGTGCACCGGTGCTCACAAGATTGAGCACTCCTCGTGCATTTCCTACATTTGTCGTAGCGAGGTTATGTTCGACATAAAATTGAATTGCACTACTTGCGCTTGTATTTAAACTTTCAATTAATCTAGCACTATCATTTCCAGCAGTGTTTAATTTGCCGGTCATTGTATCGCCAGCTTTCAATACGTTACTCGAAGCTGCTCCGGTAAGTGCCGCAGTAATTGTGCCGGCTGTAAAGTTTCCGGAAGCATCTCGTGCTACAATAGCGCTTGCAGTATTCAGGTTAGTTGCGGTTGTAGCAGAATTTAATACCTTGCCTACTGTTGAGATAGTAGCAAGTTTAGTATCGGCAATTGCAGCACTTGCATTGATGTCAGCATTAACAATTGCACCAGCAGTAATCGCTGATGAAATAGTAATATCAGCGCCGCCGTTGAATGAAGTTGCTGTTCCAGTTATATCACCGCTGATTGCGATCGTTCTTGCAGTCTGTAGAGTTGTAGCTGTTGTCGCATTACCGCTTAATGCACCATAGAATGTATTTGCCTGTACATCGGCATATTGGAATGAGGCGTGAGCAGTGTCAATTGTTTGGCCAGGTTCCGGCGTATATCCTTTGAAAAATTTCCAACGGTCATCAGTAGCGTCTCTGAATACACCAGTATGGGCATAGGTGGTACCATCGTTATAATTACCAACAATACCAAGATCTGGATTAGCTACGGCGAGACCATCATTCAAATAAATTATGTTATCGCTAATCGCTAGTTCAGTAGCGTTAATAGTAGTTGTTGTACCGTTAATCGTGAGGTTTCCAGAAAGGATCAGATCATGAAATTCTACGTTAGATGTTGTGGCAACGTTTTGGCCGATAGAAATAGTCGGCGACCAACCTTCACCGATTGTGCCGGTAATAGTCACACCTGTGCCACCGGTTACGCTTGAAACGTAGTTACCAGTTGTATCAGTTCCAAGAGCAACTGAATCTGGTTGAACTGTCGCAGTGATCGTTATATTGGTGGATCCGTTAAACGACGCTGAACCTGAAAGATCCCCACCAAGAGAAATAGTTCTAGCAGTAGTAAGTGTTGCTGCCGAACCAGTAGTATTTTGATTGCCTGTGGTATTAACTCCGGGTAAGTTAATGTTTGCAGAACCGTCGAATGAAACTCCGCCAATAGTTCTGGATGTCTGCAAAGTTGTTGCAGTTGTAGCATTGCCAGTAAGGGCTGCAGTAATCGTATTAGCGCTAAAGTTACCAGATGCATCCCTTGCTACGACCTTTGACGCAGTAGCAGTCGTAGCAGCATCTACGGCAAGGGTAAGCGCAGCGCCTTCAGAGCCGCCGTTTCCACCGGTAATGTAAGATCCATTTGTAATCGAAGCAACATAGTTACCGGTGGTATCCGTTCCAAGAGCAACCGAATCTGCGACAATAGTAGCAGTGAGTGTACCTGATGCAAGATCGGTAAGTGTAACAGATCCACTCAGATCGCCAGCAAGGGTAATTACTGGATCCGGTTTGTTTGTAGCGTTTGTCCAATCCAGATAATATGATCCGTCTTGACCGTCTAAAAGATCAGAGTCAAGTCCAGATCCAGACCCGTCAACAGTTTTAATAGCAGTAAGAATTTCAGTTGCGGTTTGATCACCGGTGGCCCCAGATTCAATGCCGTCTAGTTTAGTTCCATCTACAGATACGTCGCGACCGTCCACCGTACCAGTTACAGTAATATCGCCATTAACAGTAAGTCCACCAACGGTAATAGAATTTGTCGTGGTATTTCCACCAATGACTACGCTATCTAGTGTAGGAACTGCAGCTGCAGTTATGTCAATGATACTTTCGGTACCATTCACATTCTTTTTAATGAAGAGTTTGCCGTCAAACGTGTTGATAGCAAACTCGCCGAGTTCTAAGTCCGTAGTAAGAGGAACTTTGCCCTGTACAGAGCTTCTTTTTGCTTTAATAAGTGTTGACATGTGTCCTCATCTGTGTATAATGGCTATATAGCCTATGAGATTATAGTATTAGTAAGTTCCACCATCTATAGTGCTAATTGATACTGCACCAGAAGTAACTGTAAAGTTAGTTGAACTGAAGCTTGCAACACCTTTAACAGATGTAGTAGCATCAATACCTGCAAGAGTAACTGCAGCTGTTTCAGAACCTGATCCAGATATACTTAAACCAGTACCGGATGTAACTGCGATAGTAGCAACATAGTTACCGGTTGTGTCAGTTCCAAGAGCTACTGAATCAGCCTGTATTGTAGTACTTATATTGACGTCTGAACTACCATTGAACGATATAGAACCTGCAACGTCTCCGGACAGTGTAATCGTACGAGCAGTTTGAAGTGTAGTTGCCGTAGAAGCATTACCAGTAAGAGCAGCAGTGATAGTATTTGCTGAGAAGTTACCAGATGCATCACGAGCAACAACTTTGTTTGGTGTTGGAGTAGTTGTAGCATCAACGTTTAAAGTAAGTGCAGAAGCTTCTGATCCACTATCAGCGCCAGTAATATAGTTACCATTCGTGATCGATGCAACATAGTTACCAGTAGTGTCAGTTCCAAGAGCAACCGAATCCGGCTGTACTGCTGTTGTGATATTAACGTTGCCGCTGCCATCAAACGATACCGAACCTGCAACGTCTCCAGAAAGAGATATAGTTCTTGCGGTTTGTAATGTAGTTGCTGTTGAAGCATTACCAACAAGCGCAGCGGTAATCGTATTTGCTGCAAAGTTAGAAGATGCATCTCTGTAAACAATAGTAGAAGCAGTTACTAGACTTGTAGCATTTGAGTTGATTGTATAATCAGTTCCTTCACCAGCCGTGCCAATGATAGATAGACCATTACCAGATACTGCAACAGAACCTGCATAGTTACCAGTTGTGTCAGTTCCAAGAGCGACTGAATCTGGTTGAATCGTTGTAGTGATAGTTACGTTAGCTGTACCATCGATAGACACAGAACCATTTACGTCTCCAGAGAGATTAATTGTTCTAGCAGTTGCCCACTTGGTCGCAGTATCAGCGTTGCCAATCAAAGCACCTCTGAAGTTTGCTGCTTCAATATCTGCTAACGCAAATGAAGCATGTGTGGTGTCAATGTACGGCCCAACGTCCGGTTCGAGTGTATATCCCTTAAATACTTTAAAATATCCGTCACTTGCGTCGCGGAAGAAGCCGGTATGGGCGTAGGTACCGTCATTATAGTTGCCCACAAATCCTATATCTGGATTTGTAACAGTACTATTCGCGTTAAGATAGATTATGTTATCGTCAACACTGAGGTTTGACACGCTAATGCTTGCGGTGTTACCACCGATGTATAAGTCACCATCAATAGACACAGAACCTGTGAATGTAGCCGAAGCAAACGTGACGTTAGATGTAGTTGATACGTCTTGCCCAATAGCAATTGTTGGCGTCGCGCTTTCACCAGAATTATTCGTAAGTGTAACACCGGTTCCAGCAACAAGACTTGACACATAATCTCCAGTTGTGTCAGTTCCAAGAGCAACTGAGTTTGGCTGGATCGTAGTGCTAATAGTCACGTTACCAAGATTTGTCATTGTTGCAGAACCAACAACATCACCACTCAATGTAATTGTAGGATCTGCAACATCGAAGTTAAGATACCCGCCGCCTACACCATTATCAGTATAGGTTACGCTGATACCATTCTGTGTACCGGTGAGCATACCACCAACAGTATCTTGAACAGCTTCTGCAAAATCTGTGATCTGAGTAGAAGGAATAGCAATCGTGTTCGCAAACGATGAAGTAATACGACCCTGTTGATCTATAACAATCGTAGGAATTGCTGTTGCTGTACCATAAGTTCCAGGAGTTACAGTGGTGTTGTCTAGATTGAGTGTGATTGTATTGTTTGTAACTGTAGCAGTGATTGCTGTATCACCGATTACAGACAATGTATCAGAGATAAGTGATATACCATCAGTGCCAGAGTTTCCAGCAATATTAAGAATCGTAGCAACTGCTGCAGTACCTGCTGCTGTCAAACGACCTTGTTGATCTACAGTAAATGTAGCGATAGAAGTTGTATTACCATATGACCCAGGAGTTACTGCGGTGTCGTCAAGATCTACATCGACTCTATTATTAGTAACAGCAATGGTGATACCAGTGTTACCACTGAAATTAAGAGTATCACTGAGCAATGAAACTGAGTCTGTACCACTATCACCGGCGATTGACAGGTTTGTTGCAATCGCTGCAGTGCTTGCCGCGGTCAAACGACCTTGTTGATCTACAGTGAATGTAGCGATAGAAGTTGTGTTACCATACGAACCCGGCGTGACAGCAGTGTCGTCAAGATCAATAGTGATTGAGTTGTTAGCTACAGTTGTTGTAATTCCAGTATCGCCAGTGAAGGTGACAATTTCGTTCGTTAATACCGAATCGGTTGTACCAGAGTCTGCAGCGATTTGAATAGCAACAGAGCCACCTGCAAATCTATCATCGACGTATTGTTTAGTCGCAGCATCTGTGCCGGTCGTTGGTGTAGCAAGGTTTATGATCTTAGCAGAACTTACGTTAACACTTCCTGTACCATTTGGGTCGAGAACGATGTTTCCATTTGCGTCTGTAGATGTAATTGAATTTCCGTTGATGGTGATATTATCGATATTGAGTACATCGATTTTACTATCTGCGTCAACGATTAATGCTGAACTTGCGGTGAGCGTTCCCGGAACATGATCTAACTTATCAGTGAAATATTTACCACCAATTACTTCAATATTCGCTGCAATACCGCCAGTTTCTGTACCAGTGCCGATATATAAACGTTCACCGCCATTAGACTGTGTACCGCCAAGAAACGAGTAGGCCATTTCACCTTGAGCGAGTGCGCCAGGTGATCCGGAAGAACCTGATCGTTTGATTCTGATGAGTGACATTAGAAGAATCCTCCGTTAATTTCTGTGTTTGGATTCTCGATCACAGTCTGAGCTCTCCAAGTTTGTGTCGATTCGTCGTAAGTGATAAGCGCGCCGTCCTGCAAATTGCCGACAACAACATCAGAAAGATCATCGAGTGTAATATTGCTCGTACTTACTTGGTAGTTAGTGACTAAAATATTTTGCTGAGGAGTTACCTTAGCGGTAGTCGAAATGCCCTGTGTAACAACTGCTTTGATACTCATGTTAGATTCTCGTTATACCTGGCGTTACGGTTACGATACCCTCAACGACTCGCGTAACAGCACCGCCCGGAGAAGTTATCTCCACATCATAGAGATACCTACCGGGTGCAAGAGCGTTTGTCGTTGATGGTAAGAGTGATAGGTTGATTTCACCAGATAGACCACCGTGACTAGCTACAAACGATACAGCAGTAGAAGATGCATAATTTTTACGCATCTGTGCAGCAACTGTGTAATTTACAAGATTAAAAACAGCACCAGATGTGTCGGTCAAATCAATTGTAGCGCTGAAAGTTGACCCTTGATCTATAACAAGATTCGCTTTAATAGCCATAGATTTACTCCTTAAGTTCTATGACTATTTATAAGAATTTGCCTACATAAGTTTTTCGATATCGTTGAAGAACTCAATACGGGCTTTGATCGCCGAAACAGCAGATTGTTCAGCTTCATGAATCTTAATTGGATCATTATTACAGAAGTATTCAACGAGATGTTCAGACATTGGGCCATGCTCATCACCATCAACTTCGATATGTCTTTGAAGATAATAATGAAACTTTGGGGCTTCAAGCTTGCTTATATTTAATTGAGTTAATAGTCGAGTGAACATATCTGGAATGATCGTTTCGCGACCATACGCAAAAGATGCAGCAACACAATGCGGTCCACGATTGATAGTACCAAATGTGTTTCGCATGAACTTCTCAGCTGGCCTCGAGGCAAGATGATACGGTATTGACAAGTTTGTTTCTAGATTGTTTAGGAACGTTAAAATAGGACCAGTACTTGCGTTGACTTCTAACATCGCCTGAAGGTATAGATCAAAGTGACTAATAGATCCACCTCCCGGAGCGATATCAGTCTCTTCCCCTAAAACAATCTCATTGATCATTCGTGCGATATCAGAACGTGTTCCACGAGTTGGCATCCATATAGTCTTACTCGGAACGACTTCATTTTGAAGAGTCTTGAGTAGTGACATAAAATCCCATACAGCAAAGACGTGATGTTCCATAAAGATTCGAAGATCAGCTTTGCTTTGAATATTATTCGTCACAAGCAACGAATGGTTTCGTAGCATCGATGTATGTTCTTCAATGAGTGCTTTGTTCAGTTTCATGATGTACCTTTCATGGACACAGTTTGTCCGAATAACAATTTGAATGCGTGAAGTTGAATGTTTCCCCACCAGACTTTTTCGAGTGCGCAATTAGAATAGAACACGTGATCTGGAAACTTGATAGGGCACGACGATCTACACAAGCGTTTTACTGGGCACTTCATGCAATGATTTTTCTTACGGGCAAGGTCCATACCTTTGATCTTTACAGACCCGACGTCTTCTAACTTACCAGCAATAAAACTACTGTCAGTATGAGGACACAAGCGAATGTTTCCTTGAATATCAACGGATAATACATCGTTCGAATCGGCACCACATCCAGACTTTGTTGTAATAGGAGTCTGCTGTCTTAAGAACTTTGCGTAGTCGATCACACCTTCAGGTGAATACAAGATGTTATTACGTAAGAACTTCGTTCGATCTTTAAACGAATCCTGAGTAAAGTCATATAAGTGCTGAGCAAATGCTTTCAGTTTCTCACCACGAAGGATGTAATTCGATGAAGCCATCTCAGTATCATGCACGTCGTAGTTCTTTGCTGGAATGAAAGTGATCTTCATATCCTTGATGCCTTCGCGATCACAGAAGTCTCTGAAGTAATCGTTGATCGCGTATAGATCGTGGTTCTGATTGCTTACTACTGAAGAGAAACCCAGTTGTACGTTTGGAAGTGCAAGCAGTTTCTTAATGATGTCAACCTTCTTTGGATTCTCAAGAATGTCGTCGCCGCGAAGTTCTTTTTGACCAACTGCGTCATGACTACAACTGATGAGAATAGTTGATTTCAAAGTCGCGAAGAAGTCAACATGTTTTTGTACAAAGGCCGAACCGTTTGTCGATATGAAGAACTCTCGATCAGGAGAGTCAAAGAACTTCATAAGCTCGACCATGTCTTTCCAATATAAAAATGGTTCACCACCCCAAAGTTCGATTCGATTGAGCCTATCGAGATTTAGATTCTTCTTGATATTAACAATGAAGGTTTCGGTATAGATTGACTGCGGTCTCTCTAAAGGATTTCCAATATCTTTTTGCATGCAATACGTACAGTTGTAATTACAAGCATGTCCAAGAAGGATACGAATCGCAAATGGATTGTTGACCTTATAATCAACACCATGATTCGCCGCTTCAGCTTCGTAGTACTCAATAGCTTTTGAAGGTGGCAAACTTAATTGCTCACCTTCTGTGTTGTAGATTGTATTTGAATGAGAGTCATAATAAAACGAACTACCATCACTGAGTTCATAACAAGGTAATTGCATCATGCCGTTAGATCATCCCATGCGTGATTGTGTACTCTGAGTGCCTCTACAGTTGTACGCATTGCTGTATAATCAGCTGCAGTAATGGTGCCACCAGTCGCATATGTCGCTGATATAGGAGATGTTGATACGGCAGTAACAGTATCTACAGTTGATAATGTACTATCTGTGTTTCCAAATTCGTGAATTTTAGAATAGTCGGTTAGCGTATGAGTATGCGGTTCAATAGCATTAATGAAGTTTTTGAGTAATGTCATGTGCGCAGCTTGCACTGTGTTACCGCTTGCGATTTGTGCCAACAGCGGTGTAGTATAAGTTGTACGTAACGATAATGCTACGTCAGTAGAAGTAGTTCCTGCTAATATTGCCATTTCTTTTACCTGAATCCAATAATTGGTTTTGGAGAACCATTTGGTAAATACAATCCAACTTCAGTAGGACGATAACCGAGTTCTACCAACTTGTGATAGTATTTTGATTTGTCGCTCAGCATAATATTGGGAATGAAATTGAATTCACGGTCAACCATAAACTTGTCAGTAGTATTTATATAGTAGCTACGGAATTTTTCTGCGATATCGCTTCCAGCATTCTTTAATTCATTAGCAAACTTAGAATACAAATTAAACTTGCCTTGGATCATATCGGTCATAAACTTCTGATGATCGAAGTCGCCATTCATCGTATGAAACGGATCCCAATTGATGTCAGTTGCATCGTCAATACTATAGAAGAATCGATCGCCATACAGGTGCAAAGAACCACGATAGACTTGATACGTTCGATCATTATAACAAAGGACGTGACTATTCTGATAATCAAAGAGCCCATTCAAATCGTGATCAACATTCCCAAGTTCGTTATCATTCACATTTGTTTTACGATAATCATTGTGAAGTGAAGTAACGATTCCTTTGTCATTGATCCATTCGACAAGTTCTCTTGCATGATATGGAAGTTCTTCGTTCGAAGTCTTGATCACTTTGACTTTATGAAGATCGTATTTGTCAATATAGTCTTGCAGGATTTCCATGACTTTGTTATAGTTCTTTTTCGAATTCACTTTGTTCATGAACTCTTCACTCAATGCAACCTCGGATAGACTCTTCATGTCGAGTTCCATGAGAGTCTCGTGTTGTTGAATGATCGCGTTGTCAGTCATGCCGTATTCGAAAGTCGGTGCATGCTCTTTGTACCAACCATAGATGTGAGGGTAATGAGCTTTCAAAAACTTCAGATCGTCAACAACTCTTATCACATAGAAGTAACTAAAAATGTCGTACCATCGCTTCTCGTCTTCACTAGTGATCTTCTCTGGAATAGCTTCCGAATAGAACGGTAGATGTGCGTTCAGTTTCTTCTTGATGTAACAAACTTGGCAATTCGCAGCACAATAGTATTTACGAGTCGGACTAAACGTTATATCATGATGTAGAGGCATGAGCGCATCTTCAGTTATGAAGTACGAGTCATGGTCTTTGAACTTACGGAACTCTTCGCCTTCATCAGACATTTTGGAGAACCCTCATCAAATCTATGTCAGGAACGTAATCATCTCCCTGCACGCTCACTTCATTCACAGGTGGAAACGTTGAAACAATTTCTCTATTGACGTCTTCAATCCAACGTTGACCAAAGATCGCCATGCGATACACGTGAGCAGTTTCACTCAGCGGCACACCGATTACTGTTGACTTTCCTGGATTAGGTATTACAAAATCTGGCATAGGGTAATGCTCAGCAAAAGAGAATCGACGTATCCACCAAGGGAATTGCCTTGTCAAGCCCGGAATCATATAGACAACACCATAGATTCCTTCGAGAGGAACTTCAAAATCATCATCGTATAGGAGAATTATTGCTGATAGTTCCATAGCAACCTCATAGTGAATCCATCGTCACGAGTAGCGACTTTCTCATTCCAATCAATTGGAGTTTCGACGTACTTAAAGATCGGCTCACATTCCTTTGTACGAGCCATCGTTACGGTTGTAGCTTTGTTGTTGAATAGTATGTTTGGAAACCCAAGTCGAGTCGAGACCGTTAAGTTGTCATGTCGATTACTTTGGAAAGGTTCGCACTTTACATCAAGTCGAGTCGCGAGCCCTAATACGTTACTCAATATCGACATGAACTCACACATGGTTTCTCGTGTATCGTAAGCAATAACCCTATCACATTTTCCAGTCATGAGAAGATGCATGCTTAGAAAGCCACAACCTGCACCGACGTCGATGATAGTTTTGTCATGTGTAATATGATCAGCAATCGTGCGATACGGCCATTCGTGCCACGTCTTCCAATTGTGGTAGCTCATTGCCGGAATTGTCTTCACGCTACATGCAGCTCGATATAGTTCATCCATCGCCGATCCCAATCCAATGCATCAGAGTTGGTTTCTGTTTGAGCGCATGAAGGTGTTTCACCATGAGATTGATAGTAGTGTAGAAGTCAACACAATTTCCCTTTGGCTCTTCATCGAACATCTTATAGAGATACTTCAATCCACATGCGTCTCTCATATGACACGAGACACAGCCGGGAAGAATGAATTGATTCTCGTCCTTGACTCGATCGAGTTCGATGCCGCCCTTCCACTTACCAATTCGAAATTCTTTTCTCTTATACTCAAGATAATCGAATTCCGGATAGACGTATCCATCGGGACTCAGAATCATTTTGCTGTGGTTGTTTAAGTATTGTTTGTCGATGCCATGATAGTTTCCGTCGATGTTGAGAGTGATTCCTTGTACATACAGCGTATGAATGAACCGCATTAAGTAAACACTATACCACTTCATATCAAAATCGTCAATAAGGACTTTGAACTTTCTTGCGCCACGATGATGCCGAAGTGGAATGATATTGATAGTATCGCATCGAGCCAGTTTGCATGATCGAATTACTTCAGCAAGTGTGTCTTCACCAAAACCGTCTGGTGGAATAACAAACTGAAACATCATGTAGCAATCGTTACGATAGATTACATCTGAAATTGCTTTCAGGTCTACATATTCTCTATTGACTAATTGATAATTAAAGTCGTAACTCAGAGTGATATGAATCTTTGGCCACTTCTGAAAGAACCATTCATTCTCAACGATCTTCGATCCATTCGACGTGATGTAGTATTCCATGTCTTTGCCAAAGATCGGATCAAGCGCGTCGAGTAATTCGTCCATTCTCTTCACATATAAAAATGGTTCGCCACCATGAAATGAAATTGCTTTCAGATCTTTGGCTTGTTCTTTAACGACTTTCATAAACTCTATGATGTCGTCAAAGTCAGATTTGTTCAGGTTCTGTGAACCAATGTCGTGCTTAATATATGCTCTATCACAGTAGACGCAGTCGAAGTTGCACGTATCGCCAAGATAGATTGTGACAGATCTTATTCCAGCAAAGTCGTAAGTTTGACTTCGTTCATTCTGTTCTTGTCGAAGATGATCGTCGATATGCATTGGATATAATAACACTTTATGAAGTCAGATGTGATTTCGATATCGATTCTTGGTTTGTCGAATCTTTTTGCGAGGACGTTGTAGAGCGAACGTAGATCGGCTGCTTGGGTTTCGCTGTCCACGGTCCAGGCACGTATGACATCACTATAATGAGGAAGATCCATCCGTAAATAATGCTCAAAATCATCTATGCCGCTCCCATTAAATTTCTCATAAAAGTACTGCAACTCCGCAGCTAAGACTTTTTCACCATGTTCTTGCAGTCGAGTGTATCGTTTCTTCACGTGTCGCATGAATAGTTTCTTTGCTACGTCATGTTGGAAGTCAACGTAAAGCTTTACAATCTTTTGGCACATATCGTCAGGGCGGAAGATTCTCGAACCAGTATCCATATTACCAGCAGGGCATTGATAGCAAGCATCCTGATAGTCGCAGGTTCGACACTGCTCTTCTGTGTCGAACATCTCCTGATAAGCGCTTTGAAACTTCTTGTACCGATCTATGTATACACGATCCTGGAACACATTCCCGAGCACAGCGATGTCAGCGCCATTAGATTTCTGATTCGTAAAGAAGTAGCAACCTGAGAAGTCACCAGACGCATCGATAGCCACCATATGTGAGCCAACCATGCAGTTGCTATCTTCCTTCAGACCAACACCTTCAGAGAATCGAATGTAAAGGTCTTCATACTTCTCAAGTGCACCGAAGATTGCATTTCGCATATTCTGCCAGTTATCGTCTTTCCATGAGATGTAGCCATGTCTTGAGTCAAGCACGAGTGGATGAACAACCATGTTACGAATTCCGTGGTCATACAAGGTCTCGATGAAGTTCTTCATGTCACGTGAAGTCTCTTGTGAGAGCGTAGCTCGAATCACAAGACGGTTCGCATCATCACCGAGAACTTCTACGATCTTGTCGATACTCTTGAGAACTTTGTTCAGCTGTGCAGGAGTGATTTCTCTATGATCAATTGCAGAATTGAGGGTATCAAGACTCAACATCATGTGAGTGTATGGTTTACCAAAGTAGAACTCAATGAATTCATCATTCAATAGAAGTCCGTTTGTACACATCGAAATGTATGTGCCACGATAGTCTTTATAGTTACCCGACAACTCTTCATCGTAGGTTTCGAGAAACTCTTTAATCAGAGGCTTATGGATAAGGGGTTCACCACCAAAGAATTGGAACACCTTCTTCTTGCCATTGTTACGAGAGTTCATCCAATCATAGACTTGCTTAAGGGATTCTTTTGTGAATCGACCAAAGTCTTTATTGTGTTGCTCGTAGCAGTAAGAGCAACTGAGGTTACATGCGTTTGTCAACATCGCATTGACTTGAATCAGGTCACGATATAGAAACTCCGCATCGGCAAATGGAACTGCTTGCTCTTCTTCAGCTGGAAGAACCGTAATGAGTTTGTTTGTCTTCTGCCCTTTACCTGAGATATTGATGGTCTCAAAGGTTGTGACTAACTTGCCATCCTGTTCAACAACAGTTGGCGTATGATTTTCTAAGCGTTTCTTTTGGGCTTCACTGAGTACCCTTTTCACATTCACATAATTTGTTGTCACTTAGATGCTGCCTCTCTGGCAGTTACACTGACAGTTAGATGTATAGTCATCGGTAAAGGTATGACTATGCTGAATCAATGCGTCGAGCGTATTCACCATCTCTCGAAAAGAAGCAGCATCAATAGTTGAGCCAGTTGCTTTTGCTGGGGTGACTGTAGGACTAGCTGTAAATGTGCTTGTTACGTCAGCAACCATAATGGTTATCCTCTAATTACGGTATATTCGATTTTATGTTTGCCAATTTTAGATACTTGGCCATAGCTATTTATCATAGAGTCAACGTCATACTCTATAGAGATATATCCATAATGTCGAGTTGGATTTACTTGAATAACATTACCAACTGTCGTTATTCCAAGATTAGTCTTAATCGTTCTTGGAAATGGTATATACGATTTGTGGCGCGTAAAATACAGACCAGCTTCGTATTCACGCAGTTCGAATTGTACGTTTGTAAAGATAACATTTCCATTAAGTACGTTTGTATCACTTCCAGATATGACTGGTCTCAAAAAGTAATCTTCAACTGTGGAGTCAAATGAATCGAGAGCGAAGACAGCATGCTTATCTCCATAGATCTTTAGATCCATATGAGGAACTGCTACTAAATGCGGATTAACGATGCAGCTAATCAGTTCGCCATTTCGTGTCTTCTTAAATACACAATACGTAACCGTTGGGATAGACTTGACTAGGTTATCAGGTTGATTTTCTCCAGATAGATTCACTATGTTAAAAGACTTATCACGACTGTAAAAGAAAGATTTTGCCATCAGAGTTTTTTTACTGATTTCGATGTTATTCATAGGTGTACCAAGTGCTACCCAATCGTATTCTTGTAAGTAAGAATACACCTCATCTAAATCGATTACTCTACTATTTTCTTCAGTAAGAGAAATACTCAAGGTCATATGCTCTTTTAGAATCAACTGGCCTTTTCTTGCACCCACATCAAAGTTTTGCCCAGATCTGTTATCTTCTATAACATATTTGAATGACTCTGATTCAAACTGTTCAATTATAGGCGCTTTTAGCTGAGCAATACGTTCGTCATTCACAAAGTCAACTAATGGTGAACCAGTACGGCCCGAATTTACCGGAAGATAGTAGTCACCGAAGATCCATTCTTGCCCAAGAGCAAGGTTCATTGCGTCATTACAATTTTCCCATGCAGGTGCTCGGCGCGAAGACCATGTGAATGCCCAGTTAATCATTGTTGATATACTCCAATACTTCTTCTATAGAAGATCCATCAAAAAATACATCGAACTCATCCTTATGTTTTCTCATCATTTCAGCATATCTGAGTTGTACTTTTGAAGCAACGTCTTCAGTGGTCTTCTCATGTTCTAACAAATGGTCGATGCTATACGGAGTTATCCAACCTATGTATTTGTGATCGGTAAATGGCCTATTGCCAGAATATACTACTGGTAGCACAATAGTTCCACTCAGATCATGATGCTTATAGGTATTGGCCTCAAATTTCGTATAGATCATATCATTTAATTTATAACACATTTTCTCAAAGAAGTCAACCAACTGTTCATCTGGAACCGAACTAAACACTGTCTGTAAGTCTAACTTCTTGAACGCAGCAATAATGTCGGGACTCATCTTATTCGCAATTAGATTCTTCAGTGCACGCTCTCTTACATAGGAATCTTCAATACAAAATTCTATAAACTCAGCATTCACACCGCGGTTAGTTTGATTTCGAATCTTATAGACTTCGTCTACCTCAATGTTCATTGCGAGTACTATCTTATTCAACATGAGTAACCCTCACGTGTTCAAACATCTTATTGCTACCATGCAAAGCACATAGCCGAATAAAATACCGTTTCACTCTTTCTTCCATTGACAATGTATGCCAATCAATATCCATATTCTCGTTCGAATAGACGGTGTCTGACGGAATATTCAAATAAGTACCTTTGATCAAATCGTCTGAAGTCCAATCATACTCAGTCAAGAATGTTCTAGGTTTTGTCGGATCATAGTCTATCCACTTCACTGAATTCGCTGACCAGTTGATTAGATCATCTAGCTTCTCATCGCTGCCGAATTCGTCAACAATCCATCGAAGAAGGGAAGCATAAAATTCTACACGGTTAACATTGATGGCGATATTGACGAGAGTAGGGATCTTCGCGTAGATGTTCCAAGGTAGGCCTTCGAGCTTGTAGTATTCGAACGGAGCTGTGCTTTTTTCCTTTACTTTATCCAGTGCTTGGTGTATAATTGCTTTAAGCACATTAAATTGGATAGGATTTAAATACTTCTGGTCAATGAAAGTATCATAGAATCTCTTATAGAATGTAGCATGTGATATTCCGATGGAGTCAAGATATGAGGTTATCCGAGATAGATAGCCTTCGGTCTCCATAGCAAATATGATTCCATCAGAGACTACCATCTCAGCATAGTCTTCTCGTGAGTATGACATAGTAGCAACTACGATCTTCGATGGTTGAATAAACCTTTGATCGTTTACGAGTCCGCCGATCTGTGTAAACTCGTCCTCATCGATCATCTTAGCTTTGAATGCAGAACCCTTCATAGAGTCCGTTAGCAGGTCAATTGCTTCGATACTGAATTTCTTCATATACTCAGGGTTTGATGCCGGAGATGTTGGGAGCAGATGCCATGTGTATTTATCCCAGAACACTCCGTGCTTTGCCATTTCTCCCGCTTGCTTATAGAAGCTTTCGAGTGTAGTACCCGGAAGTCCGCGAATCATCTCAGCACGAAGTTTGATTCCAAACTCATCGCGAAGTTCGTTGTAGACTTTGAACTGCTTCTCCCAAGGCTCATCAACGCGTTCGATGTTTTTCAGAACCTGTGGATCCATGTCCTGCATAGAGATCTTGAATCCGTTTGACAATCCAGAAGCTGCTAAGAGTCGGTCGATCTTATAGACATTCGGTTTCTTTGACTTGCTCAGTCCTGCGAGGATAACGTCACGAGGCACACCGTATTCTTTCTTGATCTTGCACAGCTCTTCAACGAGCATAACGTCCCTATCGAGTTGACCAAGGTTTGCTTCTACCATATGTAGGTCTTCAAGGAAACCATTCTGTGCTAACCAAGTGAAGTCTTCAATCACACTTTCACTCGGCTTAAAAGTTACCTTTGAGTTGATGCCACCGCTCCATTCGCAGAACGTACAACCATATGGACACCCACGTTGTGTCTCGTAAATAGTCATAAGCGTGATTGATCCGACACGTTCGTCCTTGACTTTTTGGAGATAGTCAGCGTTACGTTTGAATATTCTTTTTGGCCATTCAAAGTCTCGCTTATTAAAAACCGCTTTTGAATAACCATTTTCACGGACCATGAAAGGAACTTTATCCCAATCTAGATCCGTTTCGACTTGGTACAGGAACTCGTTCATGAACGGTTCGCCATATCCGTCGGTCTGGCAAGTAAAGTCGATGTAGGGATGCTTTGTGAAATATTCGGGATCTTCTTTGTATTCACAATAAGGGCCACCAAATACAATATGCAGGTCTGAACGAAGCGATTTAACGATTCGAGCAACTTCTCTTGATAGACCAACATTCCAAACGTACGCAGAGAACATCACAACCTTCGGGTCAAGGTGCAATATTCTCTGTGCGAGTTCTTCTGGGTTACTAGCTCGTGAATCGTTAATTGGATAGTGCCAATTCCAATTCACTGAGCCTTTGTAATGATCTTCAACATAACTTTTAAATGAGAGCCATGCATAATCAAATACACTGTCTCTCACTGTGTAGTTTACATAAACAATATTCATGATGCCCTTTAGAGGATAACAGCCTCTACAATATCAGTTCCATCTTCAAGCGAGATTGCGAATGCCCATGCACCCTTTGTGTTGTCCGCCCATGCATAACCAGACACTGGTGAAGGCGCAAGTCTGTCACCCTTTTTAATTTCGTATACAACTTTTACAGGAACTCGACCCTTAAGAGCAACTGTAGTACCACCTTCGAGATCGCTGTTCATGAGATATGCTGGCTTGTCGGATACAACACCGAGGACTGAGTGAGCATTATCAACACTAGCTGCAGTCACTTCAGCAGTACCACCTACTGCAATAACTGTTCCAACTGAATACTCTGCATCTGCTAGATACTTTTCTGCAAGGTCAGCGTACTGTGCGGTTGTAGCGATACCATTAAATGTAGTCGCCCACATAGCGTTATATCGCATATTAGATGAACCAACGTTATATGTTACGTTAGCATTTGGCGTCACGGTGTTTGTAGTAATGTTAGAAGTAAAAGATTTACCTCCAGCAATACTTTGCGCGCCAGTTGTACGTACAACCGTAGCATCGACAGCCACTGTTCTACTCGCACTTAAATCTCCACCACCATCAATACCGTCACCGGCGGTAATAGCCGTTGATGTGCGAACTAGAGTGGTTGCAATTCTAGCATCTGCAATTGTACCAGAAGTAACGTTAGTGCCATTAATGTTTGTTATAGACGAACCGACTCCAGCGAATAATGCCGCAGTAATCGTATTCGCAGCAAAGTTTCCTGATGCATCTCTGGCTACGATGTTACTTAGAGCAGCAGTAGATGTTGCGTCGACTGCCCAAGTTGTAGCAGTGCTGCCATTGAAGTTAGAACCAGTTAGATAAGAACCATTTGTCAACACTGCGTTAGTGTTTGCAGTAACCGTGATATTAGCAGAACCGTTGAACGATACGCCATTAATGGTTCTAGCCGTTTCAAAGGTTGTTGCTGTAGTTGCGTTACCTACAAGATCTGCAGTGATGGTATTAGAAGAGAAGTTACCAAGAGTATCTCTTGCAACTACCTTTGACGCTGTTGCAGTAGTTGTAGCGTCAACTGCCCATGTAGTAGCAGTAGATCCATTAAAGTTAGAACCAGTGAGATACGTTCCACGTGTTAATGTAGTATTAGTATTCGCTGTAACAATGATATTAGCAGAACCATCAAAACTTATACCGTTAATGGTTCGTATAGTTTGTAGAGTTGTTGCCGTAGTTGCATTTCCTGCAAGATCTGCGCTGATAGTATTTGCTGCAAAGTTACCAAGAGTATCTCTTGCTACAACCTTACTTGCAGTTGCAGTAGTTGTAGCATCGACCGCCCAAGTTGTAGCAGCAGAGCCATCAAAGTTTGATCCTGTAAGATAAGACCCACGCGTAAGAGTATTGTTTGTATTCGCTGTTACTGTAATATTTGCCGAACCGTTGAATGAAACACCGTTAATGGTTCGAGCCGTCTGTAAAGTAGTAGCTGTCGAAGCATTACCTACAAGCGCTGCAGTCACTGTTGTGGCGTTAACAGTATTTGAAGTTACGTTATTAGCAAATACCTGATTCCAACGAGTAGCAGTAGCACCGATAGAATATGTTACGTTAGCAGATGGAATTAAATCAGAACCAACCGAACCAGTCGTCAACACTGTAAGTGTAGCGGTATTTGCCGTTACATTATTCGCGAACAATTGATTCCAACGCATAGTGCTTGAACCGAGCGAATATGTCACGTTAGCTGTAGGTAATGCGTTTGTATCGAACCCAGCACCACCAATAAAGGATAATGTACTCAATACATTTAGATCTGTAATACTAGAAGTATTTAGCGAGAGAGTTGCGTTAGAAGAAAGAGTTGTACTTCCATAAACATATAAGTCACGACGCACAACCATATCACGATCGACTTCGGCGTCAACCTGAATGTTTACGCTGTTCGCTACATCGAGATCTTTGAACCATGCCTTATTCCATGTTGCGGAAGCAGAACCTATATCGTATGTTGTCGTAGTATCTGGCAGCAAAGCAGTAGAAGATACAATAAGTGGAGTTACAGTAGCAGATGTATTTGCCACACTGATATTCAGCGAAGACATTGTTGAGTTCGTACTCTGTGTCTTAATAGTACGAGTAGACGTACCCTTGAGTCGGATTTCACCTGATGCTTCAATAGCAGTAAAGGTTGTATTTGTACCGCTAAAGTTTGCATTCGCGGTTACAGTCAGAATACCGTCGATGTTTGTATTTGAGTTGATGTCAACTACAGAATTTACGACTAAACTATCAGATGCGTTTGCACCAATCGTAACTAGGTCAACGTTTGCAAACATCGTACTTGAAGTGAATACTGTATTTGACGTAACGTTAGCAGTTGTACCAAGAATATCTGTAATAGCACCGGTGAACCATGCATTAGTCTTTACGTATAACGGGCCGTCGTTGATTGATGTATTTGCAACAGAAATTGTAAACACTTTTGATGTGTTAGCAATAGCAACGTTGCTTGTAAACAATGAGTTATTAGCATTCACGGTGAAGTTATTTGTATTCGCACCAACTAGAACGAGTGATCCTTGACTGAATATAGTATTAGATGTGATAAGTAAATCTGTGGTAGTGCTTACTGTACCACCGCGCAGAGCCGTAGCTGCCACAAGAGTATTTGCTGAGAAGAACCCTTCAAGATGAGAGTTACCAGCTGTCCAACCGGCAGCCGATGTCGTACCATTAGGCTGAGTATTAGCCGTAGCAGTAAGTACTACCGTACCCATATCATATACTAGTTGGTTGGTTGTGTCAATCCAACTTGCGAACGTGTCGGTAGCTTCGACGTTCGGACTTAAAACGCCATTGACTAGATATACTAATGCCTTTGCCATTCTTACTTACCCGTTCCTAAATTCTTAATCGTGTGTTGTATTTCAAACAGAATGCTCATAATAGAACTCACATCACTTTCAAGCTTTTCAATTCTTCTTGCTTGTTCTTTTTTAGCGATATGATCTTGTAGAGCCCTAACATTAGTATTTATTAGGGCTCTAGTTGTTATATCTCTTGAGAAGTCTTTTTCGTCGGTTTGTATCATGTGAGTGCGAGTGCTCTTAGATCTTTTACTCTTGGAACAACGTTGTGTCCAGCCGATTCCATTACAATCTTTACTGCAAAATACTTGTAGTTTGTATAGACTGCACCATTTGGATCGATATAATTGATTGTACCGGAATTGTCCCAAGCACCTTCACCTGCTAGCTTAGCTGTAGTACCAAGATAATACTCGTAATCATGGTAGTCATAACGGTTCGCAGTAGAAGATCTTACGTTTGTTTCTGGCTTGAGTGTTAATTCAGTCCATTCGACTTCATTAAACGTTCTATTGTCAGTAAACGACTGGAACTTCATGTACACGCGTAGTTCTGTTCCGACTGGCTTATAAGCTCCAATAAGAACTCTAGCATGTGTAGCATCCATACCATCTGCAAGTTGTACCATCTTTGATACATACTTAGAAGTAGCCGCACCAACTCTTCCACGCTCAGTGATATCATTTGCCGCAATATCATTAACTCGATATTCTGCAAGAAGTACTGATGAAATTTCATGGTCGATTACTGGTGATGTATCTCTAGTTGTTGCAGACTCGTTTTTAAGAGTAACTTGTAGTTCGAACCCAGAAGAAGCCGGATCGTTAGACTTGCTCTTAATATAGTATGTATTTTCGTAAAGATAATTTGTGTCATTAAAGGCTAGGTTCTTCGTGCCGCTTTCATCTACCCCGTTATAAAGTTTTGTTGCTCTCAGAGTCGTACTTGTCTTAGTGAAGTTCGTACGATAGATAGCTGGCTGAATGTAACTTATTGGTAGGTTCGATATAGCAGTAACCTGCGCAGTAGCAAGAGAAGATTCTCCGACTACGGTTGTTGATGATGTAAACTTAGTTAATGCATCTGCTGTAGAATCTTCTAGGATGATCATTTGAGGATCGCCATTATTTACTTCGATCATGTTACCTACAGCACTCTGATAGTGAGTAGCATTTGCGATTTCAGTTACCGTTGGTACGTCTTGAAGAACCATAGAAGTATTATTAGTCACAGATCTAATCTTAAGCACTTGATAAGTATATGGCGCACTTGCACCGATCTTTACAACTAGGTGTTTGCCTGCTGTGTAAGTACTTAGGAATGAAGTTCCGCTTCCAGTAACACTTGTATTACCTTCATTAAGTGAAAGCGTACCTGCAGCAAAGCCGGATGTCTTATCGGTGAATACGTATTCACCACCTAAGAATGTACCAGAAATATTCTGCACACTTAGGAACTCGTGGTCTTTGTTAGTAAGTTTGACAGAACCTGTAGCAGCAGTAAATCTTGAAGCATAAAGTTTAAACTTCAAATTTTCATTTTGGTATGGTGTCCAGGTCTTGTTATTGGTTGATGTAAACAGAACACCAGAATTTGTGTCTTGAGTAATAGCAAGATTACTATCAACATCAGTGCCACCTGTGCGGCTGATCCATACAAGATAATCAGGATCATTTGCGTCAGGTGCAATAACGATAGCATATTCAGTATCAGTCTTAAGTGCTACAGGCGCGGTAAACGTAATAGTTGTTGCTCCATATGCTGTAGTGTTATTAGCAACAGATGCTGTTGGAGCATTCACTTGCGCTGCAGTTAGATAAACTGAAGAGAATGGAATTTCATTACCAGCAGGATAGCCATTAACTACTTCTCTAATTTGCACACCAACACCTGCACCGACTTTACTCTTTTTAGCAAAGTACAAATCTAGTCTAGACACAAATACATCGGTATCAGACGACGCATCTTTGTCAATGATAAATGTTTGCGCAATTGGGTCTGATCTTCTTCTTCTGGTTACTGTAGTAACATCGACATCAATCAAGAAAGATGGTGGGCGTGTAATGGTTGATAGCGTCGTCTTTGAAGCCGAGAAGTTAAAACCACTATACGTTGCACTGGCACTAGAAGTCGCTGCATCTCTATTTGCGATATCAGGAACATCTAGAACTTCTAGAATTCTGTCTCCAACATAGAACGTTTCAGCAGGAATTCTGAATACTGCGCTGAGTGTACCTTCAGCGTCGGAAGTCATAACACGTCCACCAAAATTAGAAGTTTTGACAATCTTATTTGGCACAGTGATAGTTGCGTCGTATCTGCCAGATGCTACATGCGCATCAACATTTTTACCGTCGAAGAAGAAATAGAATCGAGTAAAAGGTCTTAACCCAACAATGTGTGCACTAACGTTTATGCTTCTCATAAACGGCGAGAAGTTGACATCAGTAACAAAATCACCAATTTTATTCGTAACCGCATCACCAGCAACAGTGTCAAGTGTCGTAGTTGTAATTTGGGTTACGCGATTACTTAATCTTGTGCTTTGTGTCTTAGTAAGAGGAATGACTTCACTAAGAGCTGCAGTAAATTCAATGAAAGGAGTCGCAAGGTCAATGTCGATATTTACGTCTGGAGCTTTTACAGTATCTGGACCAGAATCATATCCAGGAGTAATAGACATCTTACCAGCGTAATTGTAGAAGCTAGTCACGCAGTTTTTATAGTTACTTGCATACGGCTGTGATGTTGACTCAAGATAGTAATCTGTCTTTGGCAATGTGATTGCCACATCATTAAAGTTTGTGACGTTTGTCGTAGAAGCAACCTTCAAGCCAAGAGAGTGTTGTCTAAACTTAGGATGAATATCTTTGTTTGAAGGATCGATAGCTGCAGCAAACTCGCCACCATTTACGTCGGCAAGAATTAGATTATCAAAGTTATCAACAAAGATACCGTTTTTGAAACGATTTGCACCAGTGCTATCTGTAACCATAAAGTCTTTTGCTGAAGTTTCAAGCAGTGACAATGATGTGTAATATTCTAGATTGCCAAGTCTTTTTTCGATTCCTCCAATTTCAGCCATAGTATAGCGCTTCGTCTGATTAGAGCTAATAGCAATACCATAATCTTTTTTCCCAACCGCGTTTGCTTTTGAAGAAGGAAGACTTGGAAACGGTGGAATGTTCATACGTGCAAGTACCATACCCTTTGTTGGCTCTTGCGGGTATGCAGGATGATCTGAAGCAGTTCCGCCAATTACAGCAAATTCACCGTTCTTGTCGATGATTACTATATCATTACGACCTAAGTAATAATCAAGATTTGTTTCAACAATCGCATTTGGTGCTACGAATTTTCCAGCACTGAAAGTTTCAGTACTCACTGGGTTTAATGTTGCAGCCGCAGCAGTAGCAGCGTATGCTGCAGTGTTTGCAGCATACGGTCTAACATCTATAACATCTCTAAGATAATATTTGGTACCATTATCAGCAGTGTATGCTGGAATATTTTCTGTTCTAATTTTGTTAGCTGGTAGTGGCGATGTAACATCATCTACAGGGTAACTATTTACAACGAAGAAATGACCAGGATTGCTATCTTTTTTGAATGTACGAACTTTTGCAATAATTTTATCGTTTGTACTAATGGTCAGAGGAGTCTTAAGAGTAATACGAGACAAACCGTAGTAGTCGTCGTACTGTCTATTTTCCAATCTGAAATAAGAAGTATAGTTTGAAGTTGAGCTATTTGACGTAGCATAACCTTCTAGAGTAGCATCAGATACAGCACTCCCAACTTTCCAAACGCCTTCAATAGAGTACACATCAGGCAAGCCTAGAATGTAACTACCAGTAGTAGTTCCAGCGTTTAAACTGTTAGCACTAAACTTGACGTAAGTGGTCTCAAGAGTTTTAGCGTTTCTGATACTGTTAATAGCACCAGCTCTTTTAGCATTAAAATACGCAGTGACGTTGATATTAGATGCGGGAGTTTTAACCAACACTACCGTAAGTACGGATCCTGCTACACTTGCACTCGTAATCTCAAGAACTTCTCCAATACTAATATTACTTGGGGAAGCTGTTGCAGATGAGTCGGAGACAACCATAATCTCTTTAATCTGATCAGATGTTAGAGATCCAGTGTATGGAAAGGTATCGGAGTCAGCAGGAGTTAATGTAAAGGTATTAGTAGATAAGCCAACAGTTTGAGTAGCAGATGTTCTGTATGTATAGTTAGAAGACGTAATTGTGCTAACAGCAGACTTACCTGTTTCAAAGAACATTCTTGAGAATGATGAGTCAACAAGTACACTGTTGTTTGAAACCAATACCGTGTTCGCTGAGCCAGTTGAGACTGATGCTGCAACTGTACGTGTATTCTTAAACGTATATCCACTATTCATCTTAATAGCGAAAAGGTATAGTCTATATACACCAGTTGAGTCACGTGTAACAGATCTTATTCTAGCTGTACCAATCGTTGTACCGCCGCTGTTTTTAAGATTTACAAGTTCAAACGTCGTAAAGTCAAACTTGCCAGTGTAACCATTTACGATTACATACTGTCCATAGTTAGCATTTATGTTTTGATTAGTAATGGTCGATGTAGTGTTTGCTTCTGGAATATCGATCGAAATTTCGTTTAGTAATTCTACACGTCGTCCATCTACATAGCCAAGACCTTTTCCAATGTACACAGAAATGTTGTTGGCATCAGTAAGAGATTCGCCTACACGTACTGGGAATCTGTTAACAACATAGTTGCCAGACTCTTCAGACGTACGCTGTTCCATTGTTTTAGCGATTTGGTTATACTGAGTCGTAGTTTTTCTACGAACAACGCGGCCAGCAACATATTCTTGTATAGCAAAGAATGTTTCGTCGAGCGCAGCTTGTTCCGTTGTCAATACCGCTAATGATGGAATTAACTGCAGTCTATCTGCACCTGGCGCATTTTCATTGCTGAAACCATTTGCGTTATCAAGAAGAGACGAATCAGTGTTATAATCTACTAGTTGCTCAACGGTCTTAAAACCAACAACAACTCCATCTGGGGCGTTACTGTATTTAGAAACGATTGTTAAAGCATTTGTAAAGCGAATGAAATGCCCTTTTTGATAGATGATACCTTCGCCGCATCTAACACCGTAACCATTGTTAACAGCCGTGGTAGATGTTTCGCCTGATACACCACCAGCCGCGGTAAGTTTATGGAATAGAGTTGAGCTGTATTCACCAGTCACTTCATTTTGTGGATATAGACTAATTTCTTCAGTTGCAGAAAACTTACTGATGTTGGTGTTGGCACTGAGCGCGCCCTTCGTGTATTTAACAAAGAGTGTATTTAGGTTTGGAGTCTGTGTTTCAAGACCATACTCTGTAGCAATAACAATTGCTTCAAGTCCAGTAGTTTGACCAACAGCTTTCATGCCAACATAAAGATTTACGTCAGTGGGAGTTTCTGTACCGGCACTAGTAATAGCAATGTCTCGTACTTTAACATACGCAAGATTACGTTCTTCAACAAAGTTACCACCTTGAACGATTGTGCCTTCGGTAAGAATATTGTTACCAAAGCGTTCGATTTGATTTTGAAGAATTGTTTGAAGTTGCGTAAGTTCTCTTGCTTGTACAGCAACAGCAGGCTTGAACAAAACACGATGATAATTATTCGTTTCATCAAAATCGTCGAAGTACGGCGATTGGTTGAAGTCGGTATTAAGACCCATTTGTTACTTCCTCTTAGAATTCAATAATTAGCTTGACGCGTTCTGTTTGGTCTGCATTTCTCGCAATAGGAACCATATTTTCCACATACATAATTTCAGCACTGCCATCTACTAATCTGTTTTTAGAAATATCAAGACCAGTTAAACTTGCAATCGCGTGAGATGTTTGACCACTGAAAGTATTTATAGTGTTTGTTAATATGTCAGAGAGCAAGAAGCTACCGACTACGTCTGTTAGAGCTATAATTTTTGTTGAACCACTCACAGGAGTAATTTGATGTACATTACCGACTGCAGTAGCATCAAAAGTGGCATCAAACTTTGTAACATTTACTGGTGTTACTGAACTATCACCGGTGATAGTATAGCCGACTGCAAAATTACCAGTTGTGTTTGTAAGAGTTAGAATATCTATAAATCTAGCGATAACCTTACCAGTCGCCCCAGTCGTATCTTGTGTAACAATTTCACCGTCCACGAATGTATAAGCTGATCCTGCAAGAGATAGTTTTACAATTTCTGTCTGAACAGTATTTAGACCAGCCTGAACAACTTGCTCATCTTGTACAAACGTTCCGTCAAGAACACTTACAGTGTATAGTTTTCTTTGATCAAAAGTTTCAAAAGTACGATCAATAGAGTTAATATATGCAGACTGTGATGAAGTAATACCCGTAAGTGCTGTATTAGCAACTAAAATATCTGACGTAGCAAAAACGCCTGAGATGTTTGTCAACGTGATATTGTTAGACGAACGATCATACACTGTACCAGAAGCACCTGTTGAAATTTGAATCACTTTTTCACCAGCAGTGAATGTTTCTGATCCAGTATTGAGCGTCAGTGTACCTCTTTCAAACAGAGGATCTTTAAGAAGAGTAATTTTTCTAAAGTCATTTGCTGTAGGAATTGTTGAACTTTCAGACCCAGCGAAGTCAACAGAAATACCTACTCTGTATCCGTATAGTTCATTGATAATGTCTGATCCATGTCCACCTGGCGGAGAGATAATAGGTCTTACAATCGCTGATGTTGTTGTGCTTGCGCTTACAATACCAGTGTTTCCGACTACTACTATATCTGCAAATGTATATCCAGAGCCACGAGAAATAATGACTACTTCAGAAATAGACCCATTTGCGACTTCAGCTCTAGCTAAAGCATTTTGCCCATCTCCCGAAATAATAACACGCGGGGCAATTTTAAATACGCTGTTACGAGCTGGTAGAGTATCAAAAGCCCTATCAACAAGAATACGTCTTTCTCCACCAGACGTGTAATAGTCAAGAATGGTTCTAATTTCTCCGTTACCCGCACCTTCATCTATATAGATAGAACAATTATTATAGAAACTTGAATTGCTCGACAACGTCATTGAAGAACTCTCAAGTGCAAATATAAGGTTGTTACCTCCTACTGCTGATTCCTTAATAGTACCTATCGCATAACTTTTATACTGCGCACCAGCATTTGAAATAATTACCGTATCAATAGAACCCGATATTGCGTTAGCAGTAACATCCTGATTAACAAATATTGGTATATATTCCGTCGTTGCAAATTTTATATATTGAGATGGGGTCACCGAATACATATACTTCCATTCGTAACCGTCATCTTTTTTATAGAACTCATCTTCCGGTGATGTTTCAGAAAATAATGGTTGACTCGTCGATGCAATGCCACCGTTATTGTTCAAGCATTTAAATATGTGATAATTACCGGCTTCTTGCGAGACTACGAAAAAGTTTTTCAAATATAAGTTAGAACTTTTGTCGTCGTACATATCGTACACAGTACCAGATATCCACTGTACATTTCGAATCATATGGACCACATCGGACGGAGTCACATGTTTACCAAAAACAAGTTCATCATAAAGATTATAATGTGTAGAATATACATCAGTCAAAGCGTCTGGTGGTGTTGCATCACTTGGAAATGGTTGACTTCTATGTGCACCCACGAAATACACAGTATTCTGTGGTTCACTAAATGATTCTAAGAACTGTGCTGCGGAGTGAGTTTTAAAGTTTGGAGTAATGATTTTTAGTGACATTAGTTATTCCTTAGGCTGCAACAGCTTTGATTACCGCGTAGTTAATAACAGGTGCATCTGACGCAGTACCACCTGTTGTGTAGAACGTTACGTTAAAACTACCTGCTGCTACAGCAGTTACTAACAGTATGTATAGGTTTGTCCCAGACTTCTGATTAAGAACAATAGTATCAGTTGCGGCAACTGTCGAGTTTGTGACAGTAAACGTTGCTGCAGTGGTTGAACCGGCAGCGGTAAACATTGTGATAGCGCCGGAAGTTTTGTTGAGAGTTACGCCAGTCGTTCTCGATGTTATCTGAGTTACTGCTCCACCAGCACCGGTTGAGTAACCAACACCACCTGCACCATTCGAAAGAATGCTAGTGCCAACTGATAGAGTTGTTGAAATGTAGGTGTTACCTGTGACGTGTAGTTTAGAACCGTTTGATGCACCACCGATACCAGTGTTACCTAGGAAGTAGTTTGGTGCAGTTCCGCCGGCATAGAAGTTATAAGAAGTACCACCTCCAGTTGCAATAGGATGTTCTGATCTAGCACCTATTACAAGTTTACCAGTTGTTACGTTTGCTGCAGGAACGGCAGCAGCATAAAATCCATAGTTATTTGTAGCACCTACTAAAGTGGATTCAGATACAAATCCGTATTGGTTCGTTACAGTAGATCCAGCACCGAATATTCCTTGGGCAGCTTGGTAATGTCTTAAAACAGGCAACGTGAATGATGTAGCCGCAGTACCTGCAGTTGTTACAAAATAACTGGTGCCGACCGTAACATCGCTCTGAACAGTTCCTACAGATGCAATACCGTATGATGTAGTTTGTCCTGTGCTATTTTTTGCTACGCTAAGACTGATATTATTCGCACCGATATAACCGATTCCAACACCGCCATCTTCACGAATTCTTACACGTTCAGTTAAAGTACCGGCACTCATTGTGTTTAATGTCATGAAAGCAGATTCAGAAGAACTCGTTGGACTAGCGATTCCAGTGTAAATACCAGCATAATCTTTATTTACTGCTGCAGAGTTTTTACCTCTAAATATGATATTACCTAGAAGATCATTCACTGCAGGAGATGCACTATTTCGATAGAAGACAATATCTGGTGCGGCGGTTGCTAAGGCATCAGTGCTTGTAACAACTAACGCATCACTAACGCCAGATGTTGTAAAGGTGAATGAACCGTTACCGATCATGTTCTTCATTTCGGCAGAAGAGATGCTCTTCTCGATATTAGCACTCGCATCATACACCAAGAACAAATCGTTAGTAGCAACATCTGTTCCTGTAAGTGACGTTAGCTGATCAATCGTTGTATTTGCCATTATACTTGAGTCTCCTTACGAATCACTAGATAGGATCCGGATTTTGTTATTAGGTTGCTACCGCTTTCTGTAACCAGATAAGTATTTGCAATTTGATTCTTAGTAATACTACTTGCAGCCATCCAAGCCTGAGAATCGATCATAGACGTCTTAACTACACTACCAAACATTCTTGTGCCGGCAACGTGGAAAGCTTTCTTTAAGACCTTCTCATACTTATCAAGTGAGATGCCAGATTGTATATCATAAGAGTATTCTTGATAGTATTTATTGTCATGGATTTTCTTCTCTGAATTTAAGTGAGAAGTAGTAGTCTTCCAGTATCCAAGACCTTGACCTTGCTTACGTGTCTGCGAAATGCCAGTAATGATATAAGGATTTGCAGGTTTATTTACTGTAGGAATGTATTCTAGAACAACTGGACCGTCGTTTATATAACCGAATCCAGACGAGACAATTTCAAGAGACGTTGCAATGCCATTCGCAGAAATTGCTATAGCACTTACATTCGCATTATCGCCAATGTATCTAGAATCGTTGTCGTCAACTACACTTGAAATAGTTGCTTGAGCTGAGGTCAATGAACCTCTAATAGGGAATGCTAAGTTAAAGCTAGTTCCAAGTAGTTTACGCGAAACATAGATTGCGCCTGCTCCTCCAGAAATGCTTAAAGCTTTTATTGTTCCTTTGAACGTAGTTGTTCCACCTATTACTTGAACAATATCTTCACCAACTGAGAACGAGCCAACTATATTTGTTACGTTTAGAATAAAATCCCTTCTCTGGTAGGACGCAACAAACTTATTGCGAACAGACACAAAAGGATCTGCTGTGTATGCAGTTCCCGGGTTGATTTTACTCAAGATTGAAATAGAACCAAGATTCGCTATACTTGTGTTAAGCGCATCACCGATTAAGTTTGAAACACTTGCAGTTGGGTTTTTTGGGAATCCAAAACCGAACGTCATATTCGGTGTAACATTCGCGACTGTGCCACCACCATTAGATGGTAGAACTACTGTAGGATAATCATAATAACCTTCACCATTAGTATCTATCGTGATAAGAGTGATTACACCAGAAGCGTTCGTCGTAATTGTACCAGAAGCCGATATAAGTGGATCACCGGCAGCATAACCACCACCTGAGAATGAAACTGTTTGTAGGTTGGCGTAACCGGTTCCACCACTATTGATAGTCATACTTGTAACATATCCAAAACCAGAACCTCTACCATCGATTTTCATATCGACGAATCTTGATCCACTCACGTTATTTGCGCCAATAATATCAGTGTAAAGAGTGACGTTAGATTCAATATCTTCTATAGTTCCAATTTCAAAATTAGCGCCAATACCACCAGCAATACGTAAAACTTGTTTATTGATTTCAATAATATCATTATTTGCATACCGTGGAGGTGATATTAATTCTGATCTCTTAGTAGATACATACGTAGGATAAGCATTTGAAAAGTAGAACGGTGATGTGTTTCCGTACAGTCCGATTGCTGTAGTGTTTTGCCCTACAACAATACCTGAAACCGGTGTAGCATTAGCCGATGTAAGTACAGCATTAGATGTTGACACTCCATTTAGATAGACAATCGCTGCTCCTCCGACTACACTGTTAGTTACCGTTCGAATAACTCGTGTCTTATCACTACGTACTTTATTACTAATATCCCAGGTACCGTATTGTGTGGTAACTGTGACATCGTTGCCAGTGATATTTGTGATTGTGCCTTTTGCACCAGCAGTCGTAATAACAAACGAAGTAGGTAGAGCTGATGTTGCAGACGTCTTACCGACAACAAGAGCTGCTGATGCAGAAGTATCAAACGTGCCCCAAGCTGGCTCAAGAGTCATAGTACCAGAACCGGAGACTGACACTGTACCAAATGCATAGTTAGTAGTAGTATTTGAGACGGATTCACGAGTGTACTGTTCTACGATCTCTCCAACTTGGAATCCGCTACCAACGAGATTTGTGTATCCAAGTTCGTATTGATTCTGTTCGCTTAAAATCTCTCCAGTCGAAAAATTCGGAGTAGTGTTCATGGTTAGAACACGCTGATCTGCAAAAGTACCAGAGGTTGTTATCACAGTGATAATACCATTTGACGTCGCAGCAGTAGTGATTGCGCCATTAGAATCAGTGTTTGCAATAGCTACAATAGTGCCATTCGCGACTTGTGATGTAGTGTTTGCCATCCCAAGTAGGTAACTTCCAAGACTGGCTGAAAGCACAGTAGCACCAGAAATTACTTTAACTACTTCTACTGGCTGATATACTGTTTCGTAAGTATAGTATAGTGTATTTGCAGTTGAACTATCATTCACCGAGTTGTTAACAAATAACAATGCTTTTGATATATAGACATCAGTGTTAGCGTCTGTAGTATAACCCCAGCCGGAGTTAGCTATTGAAAAGTCAACGCGGCCGGTCGCAGCTCTAACACTTGCAACTTTTGCTCTGCCTTGTAAACCTTCTGATGTGATAACACTAAAAACGTCACCGATGGCATTTTCTCTGCCACCAAGGTCAATAACAATTTCTGAAAGAGATCCAACAATCTTTGGAGAACCCTCAATTATTCCATCATCAGTTACATTCTCGTTAGTTTCAAAGTCACCCTGTAATGAACTGAGATATAAGACGTCAAAAACTTTACCTTTGACGCGTTTTCTAACAACACTCTCAACAAAAGCTTTCGCGCCAGATTTCACACCGGTGATTTGCTTGTTGAGGAATGTTTTGTTACGATCAGTCTTTGTAACTTCAATATACTTCGGTTTAACCCACTGAGAGTCTGATGCTCTCAGCACATCATAACTTGGATTGTAAATAGTAACTTCTTGATCAAAGATAAGTTTCATCAAGAGCTTTAAAGATCTTTCGGAACCTTTTGCTTTGTAAAAATCACCAATGTGCTTAATTGCAAAACGTTTATCTGTTTTTAATACATAAGGAAAATCAGCTAGATACATCTCTTTAAAATGAGATATAAACTCATCAAGAGTAGTGTCAATGTCGTCAATATCAAACATTTGACGACCAACATTATAAGTGTACTTATTACTACTTTCTAGAAATTCATAATACGCTTGAATGAACGCAACTAATGTTTCACCATCTTCACGGTAAACCGCAGGAAATTGCGACTCAATAAGTTGAGAAATTTCTTTGGTGAAATTTTCTAGTGACATTAGTTAACTCCGGCGACATTGATAGTAATATCTTCTTGGCGAATAGTCAATATTCTGTTCTTTGGCGGTTCAATAGTAGATGTTCTTGTTCTACCGTAAAGTTTAACTTCTGTTCCGTCGTATGAAGAGATATTAAACTTCTTGATAATTACTCTACCAGTTTCATAATTTACTGAACCAATATTTGCGTTTAGATAAACGAATGAGGCACCAGATGCTTTAATAATCTGTAGCACACCATTACCATTGTCTTGAATAAAGCCAATTGAACCACCATATGTGAAAGTTGAAGACTTTACAGCTGGTAAATGTTCAGATAGAACTTCATTTGACGATAGGCTATGGTCAATATTAAGAGCGTTATTGAAAGTAATATCAAAATTGTTTGTAACATTTAGATTAGGATTCAAAGGAATAATCGCAAGAACATCTAAATCATTAGATAGAACATTTATATCTGCGTCGTCAATTGCTGCTGAAAGGCGTGAAGCTCTAAACACTGTTTTAAAGTTAGACAGGTTTGCGGTATTATAAGCAAGAATAGAATCGAGTACTGATTGACGAATTGTAGCTTCTGAGCTTGCAGTTTTCTTTGTGTTATAAGAAACGTTTGTATTTACCGCAAGATACATAAATTCAGGCGAGATCACAACAGGCTGAATACCAATGGGTGTTCTATCACGCAAATACGTTGTATACTTTACTTTGTTATTTTCAGAAACACCATATGCGTTTTGAACATCTACCGCGACAATAACTTTACCGTAACGTGGAGGATTCAATTCTTCTCCACCATAAACTGAAACAGCTTGAATCTCTGGAAAGTGGTTCTTAAGAAGGATCTCATAGTCATGCTCGGTAACTGCACGATCTTGTACTTGTAAAGCTCGTGGCGCGAAGTATCGAATTGATTCAATACCCTCTTTTTCTGAGCCATCTGTTGATTTCTGGCTCAAAACAGTCGTCGCTGGATAGCCTTGGATATTTCCACTTGGGACGAAGCTAATGATATCGTTTGCTTCTTCGCCTGCCGTGATACGATATTCAGCTCTTACTACGTTACCGTTTGATGGCTGAATGCCGAATATATTTTCTCCAAAGATCAATTCATATTGTGTATCGTTTTGTGCTTGTATATAAAAGACAGTTGAGTCATTAGCTGAACCAAAGAGTGAAGTCTGACGTGAGTATTCAGTTTCTACTGTGGCGCTTGACGATTCTTTTACGTAAACACGGATGCTTGATGTATCAATATCTGAATTTGATAGAATATACTTTTGAGACGTTCCGTTTACTAAATATGATTCACTAACATAACGACCTTCGTAGACTTCAAGACCATAATAGGTATAGACACCATTAACCGGATAGATCGTAACAGCTGTATCATTGTAGAAGTTAAAGGTCTTTGTGCCGCACTTAGCAACAAACTTTGTTTTCTCTGGAATTACCACGAACGTTGGAGTATCGTTACAAGCGAGAGTCACGTTGATTTTAGCTCTAGCTGACGTACGCGAACGAGGGACGTAGTTTAGAGCTTTTGCATGTGATACAACAGAAGCTGGCAATTGAGCTGAATCGAGAAACATCTCGTTCATTGCCATGTTAGTGAAGAATCCATTTTGAAAAGTGTTATATGATAGAACATCGAGGAGAACATTCATGTTCGATCCTTCGAAGTTGTAGTCAGCAAACTGAGCTTGGCCCTTCATGTACGTCTTCAGATTAGTCTTAATCTGATTAAAGTCTAATTCTGTTATTGGTGCATTTGACGTCATTATCGTACCCTGTCAACTGTTAGATTGAGTGTAATTGGCTCTTGTTTATTTATAATGTGGAACGTAATGGTGATATTGATTACATTGTCATCTTTTGCGCCGTACACGTCAACACCGAGAAGAGCACATCTCGGTTCATACGCGCTGATTGCCGACTTAATCATTTCGCGTGCAGTAACAATAGTTTCAGGTCCGATGTTTTCAAACAGGATCTTTCGAATATCGCAACCGAGTTCTGGTTGAAATAACCTTTCTCCACGATCAGTCAATACGATATTACGAATTGCCTCTTTGATCGATTCCTCATCAGTCTTTCTTGCTAAGTCAGCATTGATTGGACTAAGAGTCAGATCTTTATAAAAGTCTGAATATGTTTCTTTTCTACGCGTTAATGGTGTGATAGCCATGACGTATTCCTTTATTGAAGTCCAAAGCGTGGTGTTGCTGGAGTAGATGGAGCTGCTGGTTGAATTGGATCAGCAGGTCTGCCTCTTCTAAATCCGTCTTTCATATGAATTTGTATAGCATCTTCAATAGCATTTGGTGTAGCACCATTGCCAGGATACCATCTACGTCTATTACCAATGTCAGTGTGTACGAAGTTACCAGAAGCGTAGTATTCCATACCTTGGAATCCCTCTTGACTTGCGTATTTGATATATTCCGGAATTCTAGATTTCGGCACGTTATCCATGCTAATATCACAAGCCATCCCCGACATATGAAGACTGCTCTTTGCAGAACCTGGCTGCTTAGCGTTATATGTAGGACTACGATATCCGCTATTGCAATATAGTTGGATACCAAGTCTTCTTGATATTCTAAATATTCTCATCCATACTTCATGTTTTACATACTTATAACCAGCCCCTTCGACGGGGTCATTTTGACTTAGAACTTGAGGTTGAAATTTTAGATACTTATTACCAGCGTCAGTAATATTCATCGCCATCTCGATTTCTTCTTGTGTGAATCCCATTGTGATATAACTTGAAGGATCAACAGAACCTTCTCCAGAATAATCAGAATTGATTTTAGAAGCAGCTTCAGATCTAAGTCGAGCTACTTCGAATGGATCCATGCGATACCCACCGGCTTGTACAGCTCTCATTGATGCTTCATTCGAGAAGTTTGTCAATACCATTTCTTGCATTGCGTAGTTACTAATTAAAGCATTAAGACCATCGACTGGAGACTTCATAAAATTAGTTATTACTTCACTTAATTGACACAATCTAAATAGAAGATATGCTATCACTTCTGGTGTAAGTTTTTCATATCCGCCGGCCATTTGAGACATTATCTCTTCGATCTTTGCTTTTAGGCTCGCGATATTAGCATCACTAAAGAAAGCTTGAACTTGTTTTGCTTTGTTCATAAAGAAAGTTGCTGCGCCAATTACTTTTGATACTGCACCCATAGCTTGATTTACAATATTCTGAATCTGCTTAAGCATCATATCTTTTAACTTATCAACTAGATTATGTAACAAATCTTTAAAAGACATCAATTGGGCAATAATAGAAGCAAGACCATTTTTCAATTGATTAATCATATTTGCTGCAGATGAAACTAATCCGAGTAACTGCATTACTGCGCCGTTAAATAGTGAACAGAAACCACCTGTTTGACTATTCGCAAAATTCTTATTATAGTATTGATCTAATTGTGATAGATAATCTGATGGTTGTAGACCAATAAGTAATCCATTCATCATAGCAGTAATTGCATCTAAACTTATTTTGCTTTTATCTAGGAAGTCAGCATATTCAGAAGAAGGAATAATACCACGATTAATTCTATCGTGTAGGTATTCATATTCATCTTTATTTGTAAGATTATTAAACAGTGTATAAGTACCGCTTATTGCAAGTGATACACTTACAACGTCGTAGCGTTTTACTGGGTCGTTTTGAACATCTATAAGACTATTGAAACTATACAGATTTGCTCTCAACTGATCAGTCGTTAAAGCTGCTTCAGAGAATTTTGATGTAGGAGAATTGAATGTGTTACAGCTCATTGTGGTCCGCTTTCGTCTAACATTTCAGGTGAGATATGACCAGGAGTTGGAAGTGGTTTTGTAGGAGTTGAGATACCAGCACCAACTGGATCTGGTACATTTGCTGCAACAGCGGCCAAAGCATCTCCGGCTGATGCTGGAGCAGCTGGAGCACCATCATTCAGATGGATTTGAGCACCCTTTGCAACAACATTGCCGTCTGCGCCGATTCCAATATTACCTTCAGCAGCAAGAGCAAGTGATCCTTTACTTTGTAAGCTAAGCATACCGCCTTTTGCTTGAAGCGCAGCATTTGTGTCGCCTTTCAAATTAAGGTTCTTCGCTTGCACAAACATGTCTTCGACACTCTGAATACTTAATCCAGTTCCACCAGAATAGAGCGCGAGTTTCTGCGCAGCAACAATATCAATTGCATCTACCTTTGCAGTAAGAGCGATCTTAGATCCTGCTGCATCGATAGCATCACCTGCAGACATCGATATTTTTCTACCAGCATTCAGTTTAATGTCACCTGATGCAGTGAAGTTTAAATCGCCCATTACGGTAACATCCATGTTACCTCCTGAAACTTCAAGCATATAACCACCTTTGTGATTACTAATCTTTGTGCCATCAGAGATGTCTTCACTCACACCTTCAGATGAAAGATGAAGCTTACCAAACGCTTTAACGGTAACGTTACCGTGAGAGTCAAGAGTAACACGTGAGCCGCTTGCATGGGTGATGCTTATATATTCTTCATCTGAGGTTTTACCGGATAGCTCAATATGAGAACCTCCATGACGAGTGCTCCATACAGAACTTTTGATTGAACCTGACACTGGGACACCTGGTTCGCTTGCTGTATAAGCTCCAGTACCAGAGAATGCAACATCTTTTCTAGCCGTGGCTTGGATCACTGCAGGAGTGTACTGTAGATTTTCGCCAGAGATCTGTGGTGGCATAGCACCGTTGCCGAAGTTGTCAATCGCATCTTGAGAAGGAGCGACATAAGGATTCTCGTAAGCAGCTACTGGATTCGCGGTATTTGCTGTAGGAGTTGATACACCTTGGCCTGCCATACTTTGATTATAAGTGGCGATGATTGATGCCTGATTTCCAGATTCAAATGACGCCCAAGTTGGAGTCAATGCAGTCAGGATGTTTGAGTTAAGCCCACCTGACTGTAGCTCAGCATCGAGATCTCCCGGATAGCGCTGCTTTGCGAGTTGATATGCGTAGTAGTCTTGGTTTTCTGGTGTGAATGGCGCACCTCCAGAAATTTCTTGCCATGTACTATATGTGAATTGATAACGACCAGCAGCTGTTGAATACTGACCATTACCAAGAGGAACTCTTACATTTGGATGTTGTCCAGTAGATAAGTCAAATGTAGATCCAGCTTTTCCATCGTATCGAATGTTATAAGCACCACCAGATTCCTTTGAAGCAGTCGCATCAAGAAAAGCACGTTGATATGGCTCTAGTGTTTTGTTTGCAGATTGTCCGACTGGAACAGGTTTACCTTGACCAGTAGGTGGAGTGCGACCGGTATTTCCTGGCGAAGAATATGGATTCGAAGTTGTTGGTAGAGAGAACTTAGCACTGTTCAAGACGCCGATTACGATAGGATGTTGTGCATCGCGTCCATCCATAAAGAAGCCAACGACTAAATCTCCATTGTCTGGAACAGAAGCAAACTTACTATCACGAACAACATGTGCCCAAGGAAGATCATCAGTCGCAACTAAACCGTCTGAGTAGGGAGGATGAAAACCAAATGCTCTCACACGCACACGTCCGCTCAGCGGGTCGTTGTTGTCTTCAACAAGACCCATGAACCATACTAAATTGTCAAAGCCATTTTCGCCTATCATGCGCCGATACCGCCTCTTGATAAAATCAATTTCTGTGTGTAGATGTTTTCATTAAAGTTATTTTCAACTGACTCTACAATATATTTACCACTTCTCTCGTTATCGATCTTAACAGAATCAGTTTGAGAAGTTGCTTCTGCAAGTTTGATTTCAATTACACTACCAGCAAAAATCTTGTTTCTACCGTATATTGTAGCAGTAATCTTATTACGTTCATAATGATAAAACGTTGTTGGCTTAACATTATAGACGCTGCTATAATACATCTCTGGGCGTATATCAGTTCCCTGAGTCGCACCGATTGAAGCATAATCCTTTACAACAAATCTCTCTTTTTCCTTTGAGATTTTTTCGTCTATAAATGACACGTCATGAACAAGTTTTTGTTTTTCTTCTTTAAATGTTTGTGTATGATCATATGCAGTTTTAGTGATTGTGCCATGCATCACGTCGATTTCATAAGTAGCTTTCTTGTATGCACCCTTATTAATATCTTCTACGGTGTTTACTTTCGCACCGAAGTCAATTGCTAATAGTTCACTCATCGCACTTAATTGGCGATCAGCGCTACGGTCTGGCATATAGTTACGTGTGAATATCGGAACAACAACTTGATCAGTTGACATTTGAACTCCACCGCCTGGACCATCTGTTGGACGACCGGCATTTGGATTCAATCGTTCTATCATATACTCATTTGTAGTAAAAAAGAACATCTCGCGACTTTCAAAGAATCTAAATGATTGAGTGTCGCTTGCTGCAGAATAAGCCTTTCGAGCAAAGAAGTGCATTGTCTGTTCTGGTGTGAGACGCGGAATAACATATCCCTGTGCGCCGTCTGTCGATTCAATTACAATGTTCTTAGGCGTCTTATTTAATTCTTCAACTGGTTTCTTATAATATTCGTCGTATACAGACTTAACGTATTCACTAATCTTTGAAAAGTTGTCAACAGTATTCGGTTTATACGTCTTCTGTACTCGTACATTTTCTGAAAGCACTTTTGGAAGAGATGCAAAGCTGAGTGTATATTTAGTCATGCTGCCGCTACTCTCTGCAGCATAACCGACATCAGTCACGCCATATAGAAACATCGTATCAGTTCGCTTAGTGCCGTAATAATCAGTATAAGTGATCTCGATCAACTCTTCTCCTATTAAAGGAAAGGTGGTTATAAGATCACTCGAATCGTATACCATTGCAGTTCCGCGTATGGAACCAGTTGACATTGATTCAACTATATTAAATGAATGTATGATAAGTCTGATATCACTACTCTTCGATCCGTCCAACTTTGATATTTTGAACGACTCAAGTGTATATGATCCGGCCTGTTTAATTCCGTTTGTATCAGACATTGAGTACCGTCTCTAAATCTCTTTCAACTTGATCTGCATATGCCACGTTGACTAAATAGATGTTACGGCGATCTTCATTCAGTTGCATTTCGTAATCATAGACTCGTACAGCTGTCCATTCTGAACTTATGAATGAAGGATTATACGAATACGTATCTTTACTTACAAATACTGTTGGGTCGTCATTGTTCACGTAATGCACTATATTGTTGCTTGTACCTGTTGACATTGACCAAAAAATAACTGCTTCATCTGTAGATTGACCTGATTGCACTTTATACTTTTTAGCAATCGTCTTTGCAACATTTTCATTTGACATCGGCCATTGTGTATATGGGTCGATTATATTATTCGCTAGATATACTAACCACACTTTACCTTGATCACCATAATAATAGTATGAAATGTCTTCAGCTCTCTCACCATCTTTTATAGTGTACGGAAGGAATGCGTATGGATCTGCAAGTAAAGAGTCTTTGATCTTTACTCTGCGAGTAATATCAGTAACAGACGTATCTCTATATGTAACTTTTGGAAAGTACTCAAAATATTTTGACATTTGTTAATCCTAAGTTAAAATCCGTTCGTACGACCACCGGTAGCAGTAGAAATGATATTACTATCTTCAGCTCCAGTATAATCGTCTCGAGTGTGAATTGCTGCTTCTTTGACCGCGATCGTCATGTTGACAAACGACGGTCTTGCACCAGTTTCGCCTCTGTATAGCGCTACACTTCCGTTTGGAGTATAATCAACTGTGAATTGAGTAATCATACTTGTTTTGTATTGAATGAAATACGATGAATCAACACCAACTAGCATAATGTCAACCATCTTTGGAAACTTAAGAAGACCTCGGCTTAATGATGTACCAGTATTTGGTGCTGCGCCAAATGGACTTGCATATGCAGGAAGAGATGCAGCTCGAATAGTATTAATGATCTTACGTAGAGTTTCACTTTCACTTGCACTCTTTGGAGAGAAAGACCAGTCAAAGGTGAAACTCTTTAATGCAACACCGTCGAACACAATAGTCTGCTGAGGGTTTACTGCCGTGCCAACCGCAGCGTCGATACCTTGTCCAATTTCTGGGCTAATACTACCTAAACCTGCTCTTGTAAAATATCTCATTGCTGATGCTGCATCAGATGCTAGAGCACCAAAGTCTTTGTTCTGCATGATGTCGTTTATATTGACTCTTCCAGCATTCGGCCCATTTACTATTGCACTCACTGCATCTGCTGTAGCGCCGCCAATGATGCCAAGTTCTTGATCTCGAATGTTTGGCGAATAGGTATCTTGTAAAACCTTTGGCAACGGTAGAGCAATCGATCCAGTTGTAACTGCGTTTTGAACAGTTCCACCGCCGTATTTGTAGTCTTTAAAGTTGAAGATCATAGCATGCGCACCTAGATCCTGTGGGAATCTAAGCGATGCAACTTCAGTGTTGTTTCTTCTATTGTTGCTCATAATTGAGTCAACTGGTTTAATTAAATCATAGAAACCGTTTGCCATGATTATCCCTATAAATAAGCCGTGCTATCAATATTTATATGGGAAGTCCATGGCCACATATCATCAAGGCTACTTCAAGCCAAAGAACCCTGCCAAATACATGGGTGATCCGACTGGAATTGTATATCGTTCAAGTTGGGAATTAAGACTGTTCAGTTATCTTGATGCGCATCCAAATGTATTGAAGTGGGCAAGTGAAGAAACAATCATTCCGTATAAGAGCCCAATTGATGGCAGATGGCATCGTTACTACCCGGACGTCTATGTAGAACAGATAAATATAGATGGTAAGAAACAAAAGATTCTGATTGAAATTAAACCAGACGCACAAACTCGCCCGCCGAACCCAGGTAATAAACTTACGGCAAAAGGTAACCTCAGCAGAAGATACCTGAATGAAGTAAAGACTTGGGGAACTAATGAAGCGAAGTGGAAGGCAGCACAAGAGTATTGCTTAGACCGCGGATGGACATTCCAGATTATGACAGAAAAACAGTTATTCGGAAAGTAACATGGCAACCATATTTGATACAGTGCTAACTAAAGGCGTGAGAGCGGGAGAGATTCCGGCTCGCACCGAACAAGCGCGCATGTGGTATCGTAATACTGCTCAAGAGTACAAGAAGATCAATGAGACGTCACTCATGAAGAGTGATGTTGAAAGACTTACGGCTCGCCCTAGAGTCGGTTCGATGTATATGTATTACTATGATGCTAAGCATAAAGATACTCTTCCATATTTCGATAGATTTCCTCTTGTATTTCCGTACAAGAAAACACCTGACGGATTTATGGGTCTGAACATGCACTATCTACCTTTGAACTTTAGAGCAAAGTTGATGGATGCTCTATACGATGTAACGAATAACAAGAACTATGATGAGACTACAAAGTTGAAGATGAATTACAGCCTCCTCGATGGCGCATCAAAGTTCAAATACTTTGCACCATGTGTCAAACGATACCTTACATCTCAAGTTAGAAGTAGATTCCTATATGTGTATCCTTCTGAATGGGACATCGCACTATTCCTGCCTCTCGAAAGATTCCAAGGCGCAACCAAACAGAAGGTCTGGGCGGATTCCAAGAAGCTCATCAAATAAGGTCAAGAAATGGCATTCAATCTAAGCGAATTTAAAGCACAAATAGCAAGTCGCGGGTTAGCTAAAAACAATCTCGCGATGGCGCAAATTACTCTGCCGTCTACCATGAAGTTTCTTGAGCAAAACATTAGTACTCGAGAGCTGACTTTCTTATGCAAGACGATGAGTCTTCCAGAGTTATCATTCACTACGCAAGAAATTCGTCCTTACGGATTTGGTAAGATGGAACACCGTCCTGGTGATTTTGCGCATGCACCTCTCAATTGTATCTTTATGATGGATAGCGACTTTGGTACGATGAAGTTCTTTCAGCGTTGGATGCAAGGCATAATGAACTACAACACTTATGACGGTCATGATCAAGAAGATCCACAAGGTAAGTTACCTTATGAGTTCGCCTATAAGGAAGACTACGCAGCAACTGTAGAGATTCTAGTCTACTCTGGCAACGACGCAAGTAAAGTATACTATTACACATTTGGTAACGTATTTCCTACTGTGCTCGGAACAGTAGACATCGACTGGGGTAATGATTCGGATATCATGACTCTACCAGTAAGTTTCGAATATGATAAGTTCAAAGTACAATCACTCGAACTCGGCCAAGTAAGAGCAACAACAAATGGCAGCAATGGTTTTATGTCATATCTTTCTGCTATTAACGGATTCGGTCAAGCGATTAATCAAATCAAAAGACCAACTAACATACAAGATACTATTAACCAATTAACGAATGTGAATACCATATTCAATGCATTATAATGGAGTCATAAATGGCACTACCTAAAATTGATCTACCGTTATTTGAACTCGTACTGCCATCAACTGGTAAGAAAGTCAAGTATCGCCCATTCACTGTGAAAGAAGAAAAGATCCTTCTCATCGCTCAAGAATCAAAAGATGTGAAGCAAATTCTTTTAGCGATCAAGCAAATTCTTGGTAACTGTTTACAAGACATTAATGTTGAAACACTCGCTACGTTTGACCTTGAGTATGTCCTACTTAATATTCGTGCCAAGTCGGTAAATGACGAGATTACATTTAGTGTAAAAGATCCAGACACTGAAGAGAAAGTTGAACTCACAATCAACATTAATGAAGTTGAGATTAAGAGATTCGAAGGACATAACAAGGTTATTCAAGTTTCAGACGACATTGTATTTCAAATGAAGTACCCATCAATCTCTTACCTTGAAACATTAAAGGTGAGTGCAGAAGGTGAAGAAGAAAACAACTCAGACTCAATTATGGCAGTCATGAAAGAATGCATTGGTGTAATTGCACAAGGTGATCAAGTATTTAAGTTTGAAGACTTTACTGAAAAGGAAGTAAACGACTTCATTGAATCGCTAAGCTCAGATATTGTTATGAAGATCAAGAAGTTCTTTGATACGATTCCGGTAATGCGTTATGAGAAGAAGTACAGAGATAAGACTGGAAAAGAAAAGACGTTTGTCGCTCAAGGTATGGAAACTTTTTTTACCTAACGTTGAGTCACATCACCCTGCAATTGTATTATAAGATTGTATTCGGTTTGGCTCAACACCATAAATACCAAATAAGCGAGATTGAGAATCTTATTCCATTTGAACGAGATATTTATTATGCAATGCTAATAGACTTTATCGAGTCTCAGAAGGAAAACAAGTAATGGCTGATATTGCAGATCTCATCAATAGAATTAAAGCCGAAGGTCAACTGACCCGAAACACCGGCACTAACTCTATTAAAGTCACAAATATGCTGCTTCTCGATATTCGAGATACTGCGGTACAAACGTTGGCTGCAATCACAGGTCAGGCTACGGTTCTTCAGGACTTTATCAATGATGCAGATAGACTTGCAGCATTAGCTGCTTTGGGCAATCAAGGCGGAGGAGCGCCACCTCCAGGCGGCCCTAATCCTCCAGGAGCAGGACCAAATGCTGAAGCAGGTGAACCACCAAATATTGGATTGCTTGCAACACTTGGAGCAGGAGCTATTGGTGGCTTGATTGGTATGTTCAAGGGTTGGATCAACGCTATCAAATTCTTCACACCGAAGAAGATCCTCGATGCTATTGAAGGTGTCGGATCATCTATTATGAAGGTGATTAGAGACTTTGGGACTACAGGTAGAAACGTTATAAACAGCGTAAAGCAAGCAGTTCTTGGACTCGATGGCCCGCTGTTGAAGATTAAAAACGGTGTTATGTACATCGTTAAACCTTTCGTGGAAGCTGGCAAAACGATATTCAGCATCGTAAAAAATGTTCTAGGATTTGGTGATACGGTTTCTGGTATCGCTAGTTACTTCGGTGGATTATTGAAGATTGTTAAAAACGTGAGTGGTGTTGTAGGTAAACTATTCCTACCACTGACTGTCATCATGACTCTATTTGATACGATCCAAGCAGCTATTGCTGGATATGCTGAAGGTGGAATACTTGGAGCACTTGAGGGTGCAGTAACAGGATTCTTCAACTCACTTATCTTTGGTCCATTAGACCTACTCAAAGATATGACGTCTTGGGTTCTTGGTAAACTTGGTTTTAGCAACGCTGCTGAAACACTTGATAGTTTTAGCTTCTCAGATCTGTTCTCACAATTAGTCAGTGGTGTATTCGGTCTTGTTGGTGATATGTTTGGCGCAATCACCGAATCATTCTATACGATTCTAGAAGCGTTTAAAACTGGTGACATAATGTCTGGTATGGGTACTCTACTCACCGAGTACTTCCAATTGATGGTGATGAAGCCACTTGATCTTCTTAAGGATCTCGTATCTTGGGCTGCAAGTCTATTCGGATTTGAGAATGCCTCAGCATGGCTTGATAGTTTTAGTTTCAGTGAGATGTTTACTGCTGTAGTCGATTGGATCAGCGCAATTCCTACTAAATTAGTAGAGTACTTCGAAGACATGTGGATCGAAACGAAAGGCAAGCTGCTTTCAGGAATGGCGGCGTTTGCATATTGGGTTGGCGGTCTAGGTGATCGCATTTATCTCAGCGTACTCGAATATTTGGCAGGCACTACAGTTGGTGGATACCTTGTAGACGAAGAAATGGTCGCTGGAGCAAGAGCAGACGTAGCTACAAATCAGGCTGGCGCTGAAGCGGTACAGAAGCAGATTATGGCTAACACTGAAGCAGAAAAAAGAGCTATGCTGCAAGAAAGAGTTCGCCGTCATGCTGAAGAACAAGCAGCTAAGAGCGGAACAGCAGCTACAGCACCGACTGTTGTTTCACATAGTGGTGGTAACAACAACAGTACGAACACTACGGCTACTCAAGTCACAAACTACTATGCTAATCAAGGCACAGCTCTGGATGGCGCATACTTACCGTTCTAACTGAACAACCACATCACAAAACCTACTATCAAAAACAGAAAAAGAACACCGAGAAGTCCACCTTCTTCGTGTTCTTTTTTCTTTGGTGGTTCGATCTGTGCACTGTTAAGCATATTTGAAACACCCTTTGAAAGCTTTTTCCACATTTCACGATTAGCTTTTTCTGAGCGACGGCGTGCAGCATCATCACTGTGTGTACTTTTTCTCTCATACCAACCGCCACCCATATTAGTAGTTCTAGTAGTGTTTGTTTTACCGTTCGTCGTGGTTGTAGTGATTCGTGTTTGACCGGGTTTAGTCTTACCAGCCGAGCTTTCGGATCTTGTCGTCTTGCCACTGCTTGTTATAGTCGTAGTGTATCGACGATTCCCTATTGTTCGGGTTGTTCTCTTCGTTGCCATATCTCTACTCTATCCTCTAAATAAGAAAAAGGGCCCACGAGGGGCCCTTTCTTTTAGTTGACTTATTCTTCAGCAGCGAGGCTCTTGAAGAAGTCGAGAGTATCCTCGTCGTCATCCATGCTTGGATTAAAGGCAGGAGATGGAGCTTCCTCTAGTTTAGGTGCAGGGCGCTCCTTGAACTTCGGAGTGAAGTCCATCTCCTTGTCGTCATCCTCGGCGGTGGATTTCATGGGTGCGTGTGCCCCGCCATCAAGACCGAGAACCTTATGGAGTTTAGCCTTCAGTTCATCGTAGCTCTTGAAGTTTTTAGGATCGACGATTTCTTTCAACGAATGCATCGAACCAATGACTGAGTCAAGTTCTTCATCGCTGAGCTCTTTTCCGTTTGGATTAGTAATAGGAGCAGGTTCGCTGAATTCCGAACGATCGTAGTTACGATAGCCGTCCTTATTGCGGATCTTCAATTTGAAGTCAGCACCCTCCCACAGATCAAAAGGATTGACCTTTTCGTCACCTTCATACTGCGGGTTCATGACTTCTTGAAGCTTCTCCATGATCATCTTGCCGTACTTGTAAAGGAATACTTTACCTTCGTTGGCAGGATTAGCAGAGTCTTTTACAACGTACACGTTAGACGTGAAGTTAGTACGACGCTTCTGCTTACGAGCTTGTTTACGTTCATTCGACTCGTCATCGGAACTTGCATTCCAGAGCTTAGAGTTGAATTCAGAAACAGGATCTTCTTGGCCGATAGTAGCCAGTGAGTTTTCGATATACCAACCACCAGGACCTTGGAAACCGTGGTCGATCATCTTAACGAACGGATAATCTTCACCTTCAGGTGCTGGTAGAAAACGCAAAACTGCATACCCGTTACCTGCCTTATCGACATCGGGTTTCCAGTATTTGTCATCACTATTTTTGGATTGGCCACCAATGGTCTTCTGTAGCTGTGAGTTAAGCTTGTCAAAAGAAGACGAACGATTGGATTTGAGTTTATCGAGATACGACATAGTAGTTCCTTTACGATTTTTGCGATTTTATGCGGCTTGTTGCGATTGAAATTTGTTGATTAAGATAGACTTCATCTTAGGACGTTCGTACTTGATGAATGGTCTAACCTTGCCAACAAATCTATTTATACTCGGAAAGATGATTGGGTCCGCAATTTTCTTCTCCCAGTAAGAAAAATTTCCTACGAGGTCGTCGATGATCACAAGAGTCTCGATATTGACTCGTCTCATATTATAGAGTTTCAGCAGATACGGATGTTGTCCATCTTTCACAAGTAAGTTGGAATTGAAGTCTTCTTTCAACTCCGATAGATCATTCTGGAATACGTGAGATAAAGACTGCTGACGCTTTTCCCATTCCTGAAAGATCTGTTCTGCTCGATCATTGTCGAGCATATCACCTACCCACAATGTAGGTTCGGCAATCATGTTAGCAAGGATGAATTCCTTAGCATCTTTACGCTTAGAGAGTTTGTAGAAAAAGAACTTGTCTCTACGGTTTTCGAAAGCTTGCTGAGAAGATTTCACTTTGCCGTTATACTTAAAGAAGTCGTAATCTGTGGTAAAGTGTCTTTTCAACGCAAGATAGTAGATGTATATTCCAAATGCATCTTGCGTTGAATAGATAGACATTAGATTGGTAACCTCTGAGTTTTTGCTACTAAATTGAGTTTCTCAGCGTCTTCATGAACTTTTGCTTTCATGATTTGGCTGCGACGAACAATGTCGCCAATTACTTCTACTTCAATCCCGTGAATGTCAGCATAGTGTACAAGGGCATCAATGTATGACACTTCTTCATTCACATACTTACTGACTTCACGAAGAATACTTTCCGCCGTCAGTTCTACTTGCATTATCCGTGTAATACCTTAATGCCAAGGGTCCAGTTTTCTGCCGCGTTTTCGACATAGACTTGGGCCTTTCCAGGGAACGTTTCGGTGTGAAATTTGTTACCACCAGCATCGTAATAATCGATGTAGTAGTATTCACCAGCTTCGTTACGCATGACTTCTGCTCTAGCAGAATTCGCATTTTCTTTAAAATAAGTTGTTATAAGCATTCATACTCCTATTTGACCATGAAGCCTAGACGATAGGTTTCGAGGTATCCGTTTGAATTGTCAGGGGCTTCTATAAAAATATAACCCATTTTGGTATAAATGTCAACTACTTGTTGATCATCACTCCAAACGGGTATCAACTCGTCATAGTCTGGATCGGGCGTATCGCGAAAATGGATCTCTATTACTTTGTCGCCTATCATCTCGATGTTGATATAGTTGATGCCAGAAAACATCAACTCGTCTTCAATACGAAAAGGCATAGAGATTTTCTCTTCTGAACGAGTCCACTTTTTGAATCTAAATAGCTTATCGATATCACGTTCAGCTTTGAAACAAGACTTTTGAGTGTATCCGCATAAAACATCTAATTCAGCTTCATACGTAACCGAATATTGATCACCATCAAACCATTCACACCAAAAATAACCGGGTTCTACCCCGGTTCGGTCTTCAGCTTCGATCCATTGTCTTCTAGCACCTACAGACATGCCATCGAGATTATAGATAGGTCTTACACAATAGTAACCAGACTTACTTGGTGGAACACCTCCAGGTCCGCAATAGTAACCCATAAGTTCAGCGAGGTGCATTTTATTAAACCACTGCCTCACATAGGGAAACGATTGCCAAACCTGAAAGTCTTCCATTGATTTCTCCAAGAGATATTTCAGATATTTATTTAATAGCTGAGACTGCCTCTTGAGTTGCGCTCAGTTCAGGATCTGGAACTAGACCATACTCTTCAAGCATACCACCAGGACCTGCAACTTCGTCGCTTACAAAGTACTTCACAAAGTCAGGCAGACCTGGAATTGAAGTAAGGTGCGCGTTCTTCACGTAGAAGAACAGAGGACGACTGACTGGATAGCTACCATCGCTGATAGTTTGTACGCTAGGCTCAACACCATTGATCGTTGCGACATGAAGAACGTCTGAGTTGTTCTCATAGAACGAAAGACCGAACACACCAACTGAAGAAGGTTCAGTCTTCATACGGCTCAGAGTTTCAGTGTAGTCGCCATCGATCTCGACTACAGCACCATCTGTACGTACAGATGCACACTCTTTTTCAGCTTCCTTAGCATCACTAACTTTTGCAAGGATCTCTTCGTACATTCCAGTGTCTTTACAACCTTGGATAAGAACCTTGATGTCGAACACTTCACGAGTACCGTGCTTAGTTCCTGGAATTAGCATCGAGATTTTCTGAGCTGGCAATGACGCATCAACGACATCCCATGAAGGAATCACTGAGTCTTTGTTGATTGCAAGATATACCATAGCTGGTGTTAGTGCAAAAGGTTGGCCATTGATGTCAGAAGCAAAGACGATACCATCATAACCGATTTTTACTTCAGTGATGTCAGTAACACCAGCAGCAGCACAATCAGCTTTTTCTTCGTCTTTCATTGCACGACTTGCGTTCACAATGTCAACAGATTCTTCATCAGCGCTTTCACAGAACTTTTTGATGCCAGCACCGGTGCCACCACCTTCAACGACTGGAGTTACAAACTCAAAGTTCTCGCCAAACGACTCTGCAGCGATTACAGCGAATGGAAGAACTGTTGAAGATCCGACGACGTGAACGTTATCACGAGCAAACGCTGGGAATGCTGCAGTAAGTGCTAAAAGAGAGATTGATAGAAATTTCATGAGTATCCTTTCAAAAGAGCAGTATTGCTCAGGATAATTGTATCACATTATTGTAACAAGAGTATTACAACTGAAATAAAAGTGGGGAGCTAACCGTGGCTCCCCGCGGGTTTATTAGGTAACCACCCCATGCCGAATTAGAAGTTCAGTTCAGCCCCGATGATCGCGCCATCAAAGTTGAAGTCAGCATCAGAAGTCGACTTGATGTAAGCCACTAGATCGACGTTAGCTACACCTGGGTAGTACTCAGCACCAACCGTTGCCCCAACAAAATCGATGTCTTGAAGATCGAAGTCAGTCTCTGCATATACCGACAAACCTTCAACAGGTGTGTAACGCAGTTCTGGGGTGTAAGTAGTGGTATACACTTCAACATTGGTATCGTATTCTGCAACGATCGTCGAGTTCAACTGAAGATTAGTAGAACCAAAGTCAAGTGCTGAAGCTGCACCAGTCATAGTAACAACAGCAGCGGTAGCCATCAAAATAGTTTTCATCATATTCATATTCTCCTTAGGATTTATTTGTGGTGGAGTTGTTAACGAAGGCATAGAGTGCATTTGAGCGAGCCACCACTTCGCCCGAATCATACGCTTTCGGTTTGTTTTGGTCGATGAAAGTGTTTATCTCATCAACGGATTTATTGGAAGCCCGATACGCATCAAGCTTCGCAAAGAAAGTGTTCTCTTCAATTCGCTTCTCATTGTTGAGCATCTCTTGTGCCATCTTGAGAATGTCGAGTCGAACTTCGTATGGGTTCTTATTTCCCTGCATCTTTGTCACCTACAGCAGCAGAACGTTCGCTGTCAAAGAATGCTGTAGCTGCATAAGTAGAACCGGTGTCCATACCAGAAGCATATGCACCTTTCATACGAGAAGTCATAGCAGAAGCACCACGCATAGTCTCAGCGGCATTAGCAGTTGCGAACTGCATGGTGTTATTCACATTGAAACCAAGAGCAGAGCCAGCATGGAACGCATCGATGTTAGCACCAAGAAACATGAAGCCCCAGTTCTTGCCTTCAGCTTTTTCGACCATACCTTTAACGTCGGTCGAGCGGAAAGTGCGGGATTGATTTTCTTCACCATCGGTTAGAACAGTGATGATAACCGATTCGCGATCAGCTTTCTTCTTTTCTGAAAGAAGCAAGTTGATCTTCATCATGACGCCACCCATAGCATCATGAAGGTTAGTACCACCACTTGGGCGATAGCTATTCTTATCAAGTGGCTGAACTTCTTGAACGTTCTGACGATCAAAGATAGCTTTGACATCATAACCATTGAATTTGTAAAGAGATACCAAAGTCTCAATGCCGGTCTTCTCAGCATCTTCCTTTTGAGCTTTCAGGTATTCGTTATAGCCAGAAACAGTTTGATCCCAGCAGGACGACATCGAAGACGATTCATCCAGAACGAATACGATATGAGAAAGCTTAGGGTTCTTACCTGCACGCTTCGGTTTGAAAGCGTCGACTAGATTTGCCGGTGCGGTAATTGGTGAAGGGATTGTCAAAGTGCTAAGATTGCCTGTAGGAATTGCAGAAGTAGCGGGTTGAACGTATCCACCGATGTAAGTTGGGATAACTGCAGCTTGTGCAGTAATGCGACGTGAATTTGCCATGTTATATGCCTCATGTGTAAATGTGTGTTGTGTAAGCGGGCCCGTTCTGTTTCGAGGTGGAACCCATACCCATGTAGATTAGGCTGCGAGAGCGTAAGCTACAGGTGCAGAATTTTCATTTGCATTTGTAAGTTTCTTCGCGATAACGGTGCTTAGATCCCGATAGCTCCATCCTGCCTAGTTCGCCTGTCGATCCTATTTATCGCCCAGCAAAGATACCGATCTTCTTGTTTACATAAACTTATCTCGCCATATGATAGCAATACTTCATACATCCAAGGGTTCCATAAACTGACCGGTATCTGTGGTGGACGATTCGGGTACCGCCCCCGAGTCCAGAACGTGTTCAGTGAATATCATCACTACAAGTCTATTTATACACTACTTACTCGTTAATGTCAACAAAAAGTTTAGCCTCGATCATACCTACGTTGTTTTTCTTCATATGTTTTGATGCGTTTAGCATATTCTTCTGGAACCTTTCCGATACCTACGGTACGATCCCATTCACGCTGAGTGTAGCCCTCGTCTTTTTCTTCTTCTGTTTTGACTTCACTCATGTTCTACTCACACGTCTGGATGTTGATAGATGTGTGAGGCTCTGTTGTCCACAAATGCAGTACCGACATATATCGAGTGATCAGGAACCGCACCGCCAGTTGGTACAATAGTGAATGTTACTTCGACGGGAACAACCGCCTTCTCAAGTGTTTCGTACCAAACGGTTGGAACGCCTTCTCGTTCATGAACAGTAAGAACTTTAAAAGCGCCGATGGAAGTTCGGATGGTAACGGTATCGCTAGTCATCTGAACACGTTGAACAACTCGAGTCATGGTTACTCCTTACTATAGAAGATGTGATTTTCGATCTCAGTAGTTTTGTTGAACGAAGTGCGCCATTCTGGCTTAACATCGTCAGTATGGTACATGGTCGCACCCATCGTAGGGTCGAATGAATTACCATACGTATTTATAACAATGGTAGCAACCCTTATTGCTTCTTCATATGCTTCTTCGTCTTTGATCTTGTCAGACTTACCATCACAGTACCACGAATATTGGCACTTGTTACGAATTGGTTGGCCGTTGTCGTCAAGTACTGCCTGATGTACCACTTCACAGATGCTGGTAGAATACCTGTTATCTTTCGTACGATTAATGGTAGCATAAGCAACAGCTCGTTGGCCAAGCTCTGACTCACCCATTGCTTCGTGGTAAATGTTTTGAGCTAGACAGTCGCGTTCTTTTTGATATTCTATAACTTCCACAATCACGTTAGTGATTACAACTGGATCATACGTTGGAATATTTAGTAAAGAGGATCCGAATGTTGGATCAAAAACTTCAGTTTGAATAGGATTCATCGGAATATTATTGTCACCATATGCATTAACAGTAATAGCTGACATTGCGATAACCGTAGCCGTGGACAATCCTAGTCCGATGTATGTTGAAAGTTTCATAGTAAGTACCTCTGTTTGTTTACTTCGGTAACCAATACTTATCACATAAGGTTGATGCTGTCAACCCTATTTGTCACGATCGTGGATCTCCAAATAACCAAATTTGGCTAACACTGAGAGAGTGTTGCTAAAGGTTGCAATAGCGATCCATGGCATAGCAACCAAAGCGATTTGATAATATGGTCCCATGAACACGATAGCTACTGAAGTTACTTGAATGGAGTATGACATAAGCATCTTATGGATGTCAGCATCATGATTCAATTCAGCCTGTGATAGACCAACCATGAGTCGACACATAAGGCCATAGAACATAGCAGCTACGCCAGAAACGACAAGAGCCAAGACTTCTTGGCCACCTTGGATATTGAAACTTGTGGCCAAGATAGCCACAAGACAGATTCCTGAAATTAGCATTGTATTTCCTTAGAAGGGAGAGTCATTGCGGTAGTCTTCTTCATCTGCAGCAACCGGAGTAACCGTCGGAGCAGTAGCATCGATCTTCGTGTAAAGATCAACAAAGGCCGTGCGGGTATCATCATCGAAGCGAGACACACAGAGTTCAACTGCTTTCTTCCGGTTCTTGAAGATCGAGAAAGTTTGAACGATGTGGCACAGTCGACGAGTGGAGATGAGTTCGTCCACACCACCGTCTTCATAAGTTTTGCGGATAGCCTGAGACCACTTGGTCAGAAGCTCTGCAAACTCGTCAGAAACTTCGCCGAAGAGTTCCATGTGCTTCATCACGATTTTCTTTTCAACCGACTGGTTGGGGTAAGGTTGTTCCATCGTGATGGTGAACCGTTCAAGGAAAGCTTCGTCGATGATGGTCGCTGCGATGAACTTGCCATCCTCAGAACCTTTGCCCTTGGTGTTTGCCGTGGCAATGATGTTGAAGCCATTAGCAGGGATGATAACCTCACCAGTCTTTTTGATCATGACCGGCTTACCTTCAAGGACACCTTGAAGAGCCATCAACTTGTTCGAACCGCGGTCGATCTCGTCGACAAGCAGGATCGCACCGGCTTCCATCGCTTTGATAACCGGACCCTTGGCAAAGACCGTTTCACCATTCACAAGACGGAAGCCGCCGATCAGATCGTCTTCATCAGTCTCAGGAGTGATTTGAACTCGGATGTATTCGCGGTTGAGGTCAGCACAAGCTTGTTCGATCATGATGGTCTTACCATTGCCCGAGAGGCCGGTGACATAGACAGGATAGAACATACGAGAAGCGATTATCTGGGTGATGTCTTTTGCGTGGCCCCACTTGACGTAGGTCTTCAACTTCGAAGGAACATAGCAGTCTTCGTTGGAAGTCGACTGAACTTTGGCTTTTACGGCTGGAGCAGGAGCATCTTGGATGGGATGCAATTGAGTAACTGTAGCGGAAAGATCAACGATGCCGCGAGTCTGAGACGGGCGAGATTTGATCGTCTCCCAAACGATTTTCTGCTTAACACCGGCGGTTTTCGCGAAGTCAAACATCTGCTTACGAGTGAAGGTAGAAGAACCGTTGTTGGCACTGCGGATAGCATCGATGAAGAACTGGATGTCGGACATTTAAGTCTCCTGAGTTTTGATTAGCTTACTTATTCTATATAAGTCACTTAGGGAGAAGTGTCAACCCCCTAAGTGTAGCTTTACGAAATAACTTCGGCGAATTTCGAAGCCAAGGTCCGAGCGTTTTGCTTGGAAGTGGCATGCTTGGAGAATTCGCGAGCGATCTTCGACGAAGTGGCCGTATCATCAAAGTCCATGTCAGCCACAACACCAGTCAGTTGCTCAGAGTTATTGCGGAGGTAGAACCGGCGATCATAGCCACCATCATTGTCGACCACTGACAGACCTTCTTTGCTCAACTCTTTTACAGCTTTTTGGCTGAGCTGGTAGCGATCAGGGTTGACGTAGTAGTTCATAGTGCGAACACCCATCTTGGTGAAGCATTCCAAGATGTTCTTCGTGTTCAGAGCTGCATGTCCATAACCAAACATTTGCTCGATGTTGAAGCCCATGTGGTTAACGATACACTTCTGCCCGCGGTTCTGAGTGTCGATACCGTACTGAACACCCATGTTTTCGCTTTCACCGTCAGTCAGAGTGATGAAGTTCATCTTCTGGACTTTGTGCTTAGCTTTGAAAGTTTGGATTACTTGCATCATAGTCAACAGGCAAGTGTTGAGTGGAGTACCATTCATTTGCTCGAGGTTGCCACGGTAGCTTGCGCCATAGTAGCTTTGAGCCCACAGTGAACGATATGCTTCTTCGTAGACTGGCTTCGACATATCAGAGGCGATCAACTTGAAAATATGAGAACCCACCATGCTGACGCTCGTCAACTTCGAAGCGGTACGTTCAACCATCAAGCGTTTCGCTTCGAACCTTGGACCGGCTACCATAGATGTGAAGCCGTAAACTTCGAAGGGAATGTTCACTCGCTTGCAGAAGGCAACCATCACTACGATCTGCTTGAGAACACTTTTGATGGTATTCGACATCGATCCGGAGTAATCCACCAGCATCATCATGCCGTGAGATTGAGAGTCTGCCAAGTAGGTGACTTGCTTGAAGAGCTGGTCGTCGTACTTGTACTTGTGGAGTTGATTAACGTCGAGGCTACCTTTGGTCGACACTCGAGCTCGAGCAGAGCGATAAGCTGCTTTACGCATTTCGAATTCTTTGACCATAAGCATCACGGTCTGCTTCGTTTCAGCAAGAGCTTTCTTGTACTTTTCGTCTTCAGCACGAAGTTTGCTGAAGCGAGAGTCGTGCACATCTTCGTAGCTGCTGATGGTCGCCATTGCTTGTTGAACGGTAGGACCTTTTGCATAGAGAGTCTTTCCGCCGGTATTGACTGAGTCGACCAGCTTCTTCATGAAGTTGTTCCGGAACTCTTTGTCAGTGTCGACTTGATCAGCAGCCGAACCAGCACCAGTGGAAACACTAGGAGCAGCTTCAGCTTCCTCATCACCTTCTTCATTCGAAGAAGAACCTTGACCGTCTTGACCTTCGTCGCCATCTTCACCTTCTTCACCAGCTGCTGCCTCGAAGGACTCGGTGTCGATCTCAACTTCGATGTCGCCATTCACGATGGCTTCCATCTCTTCTTTCGAAAGCTCTTCACCTTTTTCATTTGGCTTACCGGCTTTGATGATCACCTTCGAAGGCATACCAGATGCTTGTTCGTCAGGATCAGCATTTTGTTCGTTTTGAATTTCGCCCTTGACGAATTCGTAGATTTTGCGGCAAGCTTCGATAACATCTTCCCAAGTTTCTACGGCCATGGCCATATCAACGTAGGGTTGTTCTTTTTCATTGAAGTGGACTTTCACCAAGCCGCGAGACTTAGAGAAGACGTTCAAGCGATCCATGAAGGAACGTTTGTTGATCTCTTTCTTGGAAAGACCGAAGAAGTCGCGATTGAGAAGATCTTGGTAGCCGCGCATGAACGAAGCGAGCAGCCCTGGATACTTGCTCAGGACTTTCTTTTCGATGCGGATGTCTTCAACGACGTTCACGTAGTCACGAGGGCAACCGGGAATATCGGTAGTGCAGGAATGCCAGCCGTCAGCCGGAGTGAAGAGAGCGTGGCCGATTTCGTGGCCGACTAGAAGATCGTATAGATCTTTGTCGATGTCCTTCCAGAACGGAAGACCGAGCACGCGGTTGGTGACATCGAAGAAAGCTGTGTGATGGTTCGTCTGCTCAACAGCGACATTTTCATTCGCGAGCAGACGGGCGAGGATAGACTTTTTAGTGAGAAGAGACATGATGAGTTCCTTTCTGATACCAGACTATACCATCCAACACATGATGTACACAGCTATTTTACTTGTTCGTACTTTTTGTTCCACTTACCGATCGAGAGGTTGACGTAGTAAGCGATGTGGAAGTAATCAACTGAAGAGTCTGAATGATCGAACCAGTCTTGGCTCTTCATGACGCTCAGGATCTTTTCGAAGAGCTTTTCGAACTTACCGTACTGATACAAGTGAAACTCGTTGATCGACGGGTTCGACCAGTCTTTCGTCAGTTCGCTGAAGTCTTCAGGACCTTTCATGATCGAGACTTTCAGTTCGAGGCTACTACCTCCGCTTACAGAGAACTTGAACTTCGGAAACTCTGCTTTGAGTTTCTCACGGACATTCTTGACTTCTTCAACACTGATGTAAGCCATGTTAGTTCATCCCTTCATATTTGCCGAGTGCAACCCAACCGTAGTTGTCGCAGAAGTAGCAATTACCGTCTTTCACCGCGATATCACCGACAGAGGTAGAAGAACCGTTACGGTGACGAACAACTTTGTTGTCCTCCCAGAGGTTGGTCGACTCGAAAGCTTGTTCAAGATCGTCAGTGTCGACTTCGTAAGTGCGAACGTACATCTTCGAATAATCGTCTTTCCAACGATTGAAGCCGAGCATCAAGTCAGACTTTGCAGAAAGAAGTTTGGGATCAGAAAAGGCGCCGTTGAGAGGGATTTGATAGATGGTGATCATAGTGGCCTCCTAGCCGCTGCTTACTATTAGAATATAAGCAATTGGTGCAGAAGTGTCAATACCTCTCGATCAAAATTTTCACAATTTTTTGAATATCTTCGAGTGTGCCAGACTCTATAAGCTTCACCATCTCGGCTTTCTGCTTTTGATGGTAGATGTCTATGAAGTGCTTCTTCGCTTCCATCATGCCAGTGCCAGTCAACTCGCGATAAGTGCGAACATCTTCAGCGCTGAAGCCATACTCATTCTTCACTTCACTGTAAACCATTCCGGCACCTCACGATTTGTCCAGACCATCTTGAACCTGCCTTGCTTCGTCTGGTAGAATTCACGGTACGAACGAACCGGATCATTGGGATGTATACACTCAGGATTTGCTTTCATTGCAAGAGGCTGTTGAGTGAGAGGTGCAACTGGAATGTTACGAGGAAGGGCTTTCAGCTTTTCACGAAGTAGCGTATCAGTCGCATGAGTTTTGCCGTAGCGATGCTTGTACTCGTCGCAGAGAGCAGCGAAGTGAACCCAGTGCCACGTGTAGTTGTTGTTTGACAGTGTAGTCCAGACAGTGCAGGGATGTGCCATATGAACTGCTTTGTACAAAACACTTTCACGATCGTCAGGCAAAGTCCAGTGCTTCGACATCGTCTTGCCAGACTTCGAAGGCGCACGCTTCAAGACACCGTCAAGCATACGATGAGCCGTTGAGAGCATTTGAGCAGACTCGACGATCATCTTGACGACGTGCTTGTCGCACTGCAGTTGAGCTGCTTTTACGGGGTCTTTATCGAGGATGAAGAGGTTCATTGCTTACCGTCCCACTCAATGCTTTTGGTTTCGAAGAACGCTTTGCGTACAGCTTTTTCTTGATCTGTTTTAGCACAGAACCAGAAACTTTTGTAACCATGCACGAACATGATTGCGTCAGCAATCCAGTACGCGCCGATTAGAATAGAAAGACCGATCATTTCATTTCACCTTGTTTGCATGATAGTAAGCAATAAGCATCTTCTCAGACCTTGTCAACATCTTTGTGGTGAGAGTATCACCTTTTGTGTTGAGCTTATCTGCGAGTGCAGCCATAGCATTCGAGATCATGTCGTTTGGATGGGTCTTAGCCATCTCTGACAATCCGTGAGACAGAGCTGCAACTTGATTAGCGAATTTCATTTTGTGCTTTCATTCTGGTTGAAACAAATAGATGCCACGTTCGTCGCAAACTTTCTTTACGATCTCGCGGCCAAGGTCAGTGAAGAGGATACCGTGACTCCAAACGAACTGCTCAACATCCTGAGAATGTTCGAACTCTTCAGCTTGAGTCAGCCACCGGATAGCAGTATCACGATCTGCAGCTCCGAGCTTGATCGAGTTGGTGATCATCGACTCGAAGATTTCTACACTACGAGCAGTCTCCTGCTTTTCACGATCAATCTCACGATCGAGGTCGACCAGCAATCCATCCCAGATTGCCTGTTTGCCGGAAGGACTTGCTTTGTCCCACTCGACCATGTAGTGAACCGACGGGCGAAACCCGTAAGTGTCTTTATGAAGATCGGAAACGAGTTTGGAGTCGTAGGTGTAGGTCATATTGAATACCTCAGAGATCTGCAAGAGTCATGATACGATCGAGTTTCATCTCGAGCTGTTTGACTTTCGTCTTTGCGACGTCGATGGAAGTCACAGTTACAGCCGAGGCAAGCTCTTCTTGAGCTTTGATCAGAAGGTCGGTCAAGATCGTTACGATGTCAGACATTTTCTTCTCCGTTGCTTACTATTCAGATATAGTACTTCTCAACGGGAATGTACATAGGCTATTTCAACCTTTTTGATTTATTTTTTGGTTGACAACTTTCGTACTATGTGTATAATACCTTATGGTCTTCAAATAATTCTGTTAGATACCATGAACGGATTTATACTTATTCCTTAGTTCAAGGAACTTCGGTAGCCATTTCATAGGTTGTTCAATGAACACTTGAGGCTTATCATCATCTACCATAACAAGAGTCACAAGCTGCTTGATAGCCAGACCTGTACGTTCATAGAACGCTGCAGCATAGAATGATTCCTGCATAAAGTATCCTTCAATCCACTCTGCCTTCTTTGGCTTACGTGATGTCTTGAAGTCGATGATTGATAACTGACCATCAAACTCTGCGATCAAGTCGACTCGTCCAGCAGTCTTAATTCTGTGGCTGTATAGTGGTGCTTCCTGGAAATAGATATTGTTCACTCTCTCATCAATGACTGGCTTCAATGTGTTGAACGTCATGAGATTGATCGGCATACACTTTTTCTTGTAGTCTGGAAGATTGTTCAAATAGTTCTCAGCGATCAGGTGAACGTCTGATCCACGATTCGCTGCTTGGATACTGATTCGTTTTGCTTCTTCTTCACCAACTCGAGCTTTCCACGCGTCGAGACCAGACTTATCTTGAACACTCAATACTGTTGTGACTGAAGGATACTTTTCACCCGATGGTGGAAAATAGAAACGCCCGGTTGGAGTAGTATCACAACCGAGCTGCTCTAGTTCTATTCCATGCTGTACATGGTTAAACATTTGACTTCTTCTTTCTATATTTTTGTACAAGGAACTCGAAGGTGTCATAAGACTCGTTGAAGAACTTCAGACTTGCTTTGCCATTCAATGCAAACGCTTCTTCTCGAGTAACCTTTCGCCATTCATCGAACGACTTGGTCTGACAATCAATACTTATATCATCGTCCATGATGGTTACATTGTATTCTAGACCTAACAGCGTAATAGGTTGCATAGTTGTTTTGCGCGTGATATTTGAGTATCCATCTACAAGCAGATCACCATAGATCCATGCATCGTCATGTACTCTTGAGAATCCAATCACTCGAGAATTACCAAAAACCTGCGCTGCACCGTATACTGAAGCATGTCCATCGATTACAGCTTTTCCATACACGGTTGCTTGTTGGAATACTTTAGAATTACCAGCCACTATCGCATCATCCGCGACTGTGGCAAAGTCAAATATTTCGGCGTTATCTTTGATCTTTGCATTTCCCATAACTTTGCCGAAGCCATATACTTTTGCTGAGTGATAGACCCAACAATCACCATCATGAGATAGATTATCTTCTCTCTCGATAGCCCCACCGATATCGCCAGCTTTCACGTCACCAAAGTCGACTAGTGCACGAATAAAACAAACTGTCTTTTCTCCTACGCGCACATCAGCATCGCGTATCATTTCATACTTACGAACTTGCTCCATCATCAACTTTCACTTGGTTAAACGTTAGTTCAAACGTTGGTAGTTTCACTTTGTTCATGTCAGGCAGATCTTTCGAGTACGATATGGAAACATGTGGCTTGTACTCAGGCCACTCGTCTTTCATATCGAAAGCATCCTCATAGTGCTTACGCAGACGTAACACCATAGGTGATTCTATCTTCAGAACAGGTATGTCATTATTAACCCCAAGCATCATAATGTCAACTACTTTTGCGCTTCCAGACGGGGCAATTGTCTTGATATAGTTTGGAATATCGTGCTCTGAAGACGTGAAGAAGATCGTCGTATGAAAGTCGAAGTCTTCTGGATCCTGTTTGGTTCCGTCGTACTTTGTTGACAAGTCAAAACCATTGTCTTCAGCCCATTTACGAAGCTTCTTCTGAGTGGCGGCATCATACTGTACGGCTACGTACTTCTTTGTTGGTGCTCTTTCCATAAACTGCCTGAATCCTATCATGATTATCCTATGAATACAGTTGATGACGCACTAGTGATAGATCCTGCATCACAAGCATCGCCTAATTTTGCGATGGATATACCACCGATCTTTACAGTTGAAGTCGCACCAGAAATTGATGCAACATGGGGTACACATGCATCACCGACCTTATAGTCGTGAGTTACTGTTAAATCACCTTGACATGCAACAAGGATACCGTCGACAAAAACAGTCGACTGTCCAGGTGTGTCTAAAGTAGTTGTAGTATCACATAAATGTCCAGTTGCTACTGAATCACCTTGTCGTGCTATTCCCGCCATCTTCTTTCTTCCTTATGACAGCCATGTTGCCCATCACTTCCCATTCGAGAAGAGTCCTGTCATCCCAGCCCACTTGGGCTAGGAGACGAGGATTGAATTCTATATATGGTTCACCGTCAACATCGGTTTTTACTCGTGATATACCTGTAATTTTTGCGCTCATAGTCCTAGTCTATCTCTTTCTATGATGTAGGACTTAACGAGCTTCGAACGAACAATATCTTCAATCTCAAAATTAACAAACTCAAATTCACGCATATGCTGGATGATTCTCATGAAGTCTCGTAGACCAGACAATTCTTTCTTACGTTCAGATGTAAGATCATCCTGCTTAACGTCTCCACAGAACAAGATCCGGCAATTTTCTCCAACGCGAGTCATAACCGTGTGAAGTTCTCCGTCACCCATATTTTGAACTTCGTCAACAAGCAAAATGCAGTTATCAAATGTTTCGCCACGAAGATAAGACGTAGTGATGAACTCGATTATGCCCTTTCCTTTCAAGACTTCATACGCATCACCGCGACCAAATAGTTTGGTTGCAATTGGAACATATGGAGCTTCAAAGACTTTGGCTTTATCTTTAAGCGATCCTGGAAGAAACCCTTGATCGCGAGTCGACACTGTAGAACGAACAATATAGACTTTTCTATATGGTGAACTTGTTTTGAGTACTTCGCTGAGTGCTAAATACATACCGATGAAAGTTTTACCTGTTCCCGCGATGCCATGCAGCATTAGGTTATATCCATCATCCCACTGGTCAAATGCAACACGCTGGTTGTCTGTCATGGGACTAATATCATCTTTCATTAAGAACGCTTTTGGTTCTCTAGTCTCGTCGTGCATCCCTTGTTGCTTACTAATTCGTTTCTGCCGCTTAGTTATTCTTGCTTGTTGTTGCAGAGGCATTATTGGTCCTTGTGTTAGAGTGTCTCGATAGTTGAATGTAGATGCGCGCTTTTGGCTTTCTGAAGGACGTCGTTAAAGCCTCTATCAATTTTTCGCACACCTAGACGCACTGAATCAGCAATAGCTGGTGCAGTGAGAATCTGTTTGAAGTCGGGGTTTTGTTTAACAAATTCTTCACGTTCAGCCCAAGTCATGAAGTGCGTTACTTCCTCTTCGGTTGATTCGTTTCTGAATGTATAAGTTGGCATCATTTGTCTCCAATAAAAAAGGGACCCCGTAGGATCCCTTTGTTCACTACCACAAAGATATTTATATCTATTAGACAATCAACTCATAAATGTGGCGCCAGTTATTTACACGTTGGATGTCAGGATGATGCTGATTTTTGTTGTGCCCATGATCTAGCAAGAATGGAGTCAATCCCGCATTCAGGCCAGCCATAGCATTTTCAAACTTGTCTTCTACCCAGATACAGCCAGTGTCTTTGTATGGTGCCAAAGCTTCATCTTTATCAGCACCAGTATCGAGACACATGATTTTTTCGAACACAGTTTCACCAAACAGCGCTTTTAAGTTCTTCTGCCTCAGGTGTCCAGCAAAAGGATCAGAACTCAACGATGTGATACAGTGGAATACATAACCGTGTTCTTCGTGAAGCTTACGGACATATTTGATAGCATCACGAAAGGGCGGAAGGTGTTCGATTCGTGCACTTTCATTAAAGTGCCGAGCAAGAGCTTTTGCTTGTTCCTTAGGAATATCAAAAGTCTTTTCAATTTGATACTCATCATTTACAACGATGGGGTATCCATGGAAGTTCATCCATTGTGCAAAACTATGGAACCAGTCAAGCAGAACACCGTCTGCGTCGACTAGAATTACTTTTTTCGCGAGATTCATATCTATCTTTCACTCAGTTACATTGTATATTAAGTCATTCCCGAAGAAATGTCAATTGCTCTTATCAATCTCAAAGAAGCTATTTTTCTGACGAGACTTACGATCTCTTTCTTGTTTTACGAACTCTTTCTTTGCGTTGTAGCGCTTTCCATCTCGCTTAACATCGTCAGATGTACCCCACTCGTCATCATGCCATTCTTTAAAATTCTTCTGCTTCTTAGACATTTTTAGGTTTTCTGCCTCTTTTCTTCGGTTCAGGTTTTTCGTCTGTAGTAGCAATAGTAAGGCCAAGTGCCTCATTTACTGCGTTTAATGTGAGTCCATCAGGTGGTGTCTGTAGAAGGACTTTTTCCATAAGCTTAGCGTCTTCTTGATCAATGCTTTCGAGCATCTCAATAAACAAGAACTCTCTACGATATTGACTTAGATTTTCACCGTCGTACCCTTTGATAAAGTATCGAAGTTTACGGGTCTGACGATACAACATACCATGAGACTCTACATGCGGTGATGGTTTATAGGGTGGAATCGAATCACTCGGGATATTCCACACAAAGTTTGCTTTGTCAAACATGACAGTTAGAATCGTGCGTAATGCTTCGCTATTGTTTTCTTTAAGCCAAGATACCTTTTCTTCTTGGGTTTTCATTTCGCATGCTTTAGTCACGATTTCTGATAATGAACGTGTATTACTCAATTGGTTCTCCGGTCAAAACTCACCGAGATTTTCAGTGAGCAGTTTCAATCTGTTTTGGATAAAAAAGTTGAGAAGTTGCGACCGATCTTTCGTGTTTTCACGTTCATATTCTTCGATGATTTTTTCTTGGATATGCGAGGGAATCTCTGATAGATCGATGAGTGCTTTGTTACGCAAATAGTTGCGCTTAACTTCTGAACTCATCTTATTTATATCAAGCCACTCTTCCAATCTCTTCTTAGTAACCGGCTTCTGACGGATACCAAGAACAAAGGAGTTATCCGGAGAAAGGATGTTAGGCACACCATCTCCAGCATCGCCTTTAACGATGTGCTCAAATAGATACTCTTCAGGATTCGAATGAACCACGAATTTCTTCATCACCGGATTGTATTGCTTTACGTTTGCATACTTATGAAGTTGGATGTAGTCCTTATCACCTGATAGAATAAGGAACTTTTCACCAGCATTCAGAAGCTTACCTTCTTTGTGGATAATCGTACCAATGATGTCATCAGCTTCAGCGCCGTCGATTTGAATGACTTTGTACGGAAACACGTCTTTCAGTTCTTGACGAACTTTATTCAGTGCTGCAAAGATCGAAGACCAATCGAGTTCTGACTCTTCACGATTCTTGCGACGGGCTGCTTTGTAGTAGGGAAATTGCGCTCGACGCCAATAATTCTTATCATCAGCGCAGATGATGAGTTCACCAAACTCATCTTTAAACTTTACCCGATTATACCGGATAGAGTTAAGTACCATGTGACGAATCATGTTCTCGTCAACTTCGGCGTTATGATGATTGCCAATTTGAACCATAAGGTTAGCAATCATTACTTGATTTAGATCGACCAGAATGGCCATGTTAGAGCTCCTGAGAATTTATAACTAGATAAGTATATATCACTTTTTTTCAAATGTCAACCCTTAAACACTTTCAGGATGATTGTATCTTCATTGAGTCGACCGTTTGCCGGAGCAGCCTTTGTCGTAATATCAATGAATACCTTTGCAACTCGTGCTTTGGTCGTTTTACCGATACTTGTAAGAACTTCTTCAGGCTTACGCAAAGTCTTTCGCCAAGATGATGTCTCTGAGAAGTTTGTGATAGTTGTACCACGGATACTAAACCCATCGACTGAAGCTGCAACCAGTTGGATGAGCTGTCGACTCTTCGTGTTGAATAGATATACATCAGTTGCGCCAATCACATTTGCAGGGTCGACTGAAGTGAGTTTGTATTCAGCACTTTCTTTTTGATATTGAACCTTAGCAACAAGTTTTTCAACAGGAATTTTCTTCTTAGCGCGTGGCTGACGAACAGCACGGACTTTAGTTGCGGCTTGAGCGTTCTGATACTTTTGGCAATCATCGATGATATTCTTGATGAAGGACCAATAGTCTTTCTTTTCTTTAGCAGTCTTCAGATGTCCATAGCCTTCAACAAGATCTGGCGTCTTGTTTGTGATGAGTTCATCAATCTCATCATACAGCGGTTTGTAATAGTCGTACACACTTTGTGCCAAAGGCTTTGGCGCAGCGATCTTTTTGAGTTCATTAAACACCGAATAGTTCTCACCATCAACCCACGTCTTCGGATCATGATAAAGATCAATCACATACTCGACTTCAGCAATAAAGTCACTGATACGACTATTCAAAACGTCTGCAGCGGTTTTCACCGGCATAGTTTTTAAAGCTGCTTCTGTTACAGCACGATTTGCTGCACCGGCTTTGATAGCAGCGTTGATACCATCATTCAAACGCTTCATATACTTCTCTTCGAGAGGTGCACCAGCCATATGCATTTTTGCGAGCCCACCAAGTGTAGTATTCACGCGCCAATCTTCAGACTCTTTGAAGTCAGCAAGTTCTGAAGCTGTACGGTGTTTCTTTACCCAAGTGGTAGCCCAACCAAAAGCTTCTTTATGATCATAGAAGTAACCATAGTTACGAAGGTTCTGATAGATCGCGTGATCCATGTTTTTAACAGTCGACCAATCGGTGATCTCTGCACCGATATGCCGTTCTTCAAGGATCTTGGCTGCGCTTGACTTGCGTTGAGGAACCGGTTTAAGATCCGGTTTCTTCTTCTTAGCCGTAATAGTCTTAAGTGATGCTTTTGCCATAGTTTACTCCTTCAGTCAAACTATACTCCATCACAGGAGAGATGTCAACAGGTTTTCCCATTGCAGTTTTCTGTTGTGCCACGAGTATGTCTCGTTGACGAATTCAATACGATCTTCTGACATTGACATATCATCGGCAACATCCTGAATAGCTTCGTCAAGAGTCTGAGTGAACCTCTGCATATGTGTGATCTGGTTCTCAGTATAATCATACATGTATGTACAACCCAAAGCTGTCTCAGGAAGTGCTGCGAGTGATGAATGAACACACGTGAGTCCAGCACACATCGCTTCGATCAAGACTAAACACGAAGTCTCTTGCCAGATAGATGGATAAGCTAGAATATGCGAACGCTTCAGTTCTTCACGAATTGTTTCGTTAGACACCGCTTTCGAGTAGTTGATTCCAGGATGTGCTTTCAACAACTTGAATACTGACTCATATTGCTTATCACGTTCTTCCCAACCATAGAGGTTGAAAGAAGAGAACACATTCAGTTCGATCTTGTCACCGTACTTCTTGTACAAATGATTGAATGATGGGTATAACAACTCAAGACCACGATGAGGAGTCGAGAAGTACATCAGACGAACCTTATCAGCCTTTTTCAGATGGATGCCAATAGGTTCAATTGCGTTTTGTAGAACAACCCCAGCGTCAAACGGAACACCAAGGTATGCGTTGTACATCTGTTGTTGCCAATGGCTAACAAATACAAGCTTATCAAATTTCTTCCAGCCATCGTTTCTGAGATGCTGGACTTCAGGATCGCCGGCTAGATCATGTAGAACTAGAATCTTCTTCTTAGTAGAATCAAGTTCACGCACTCGTGAATGAATAATTTGGAAGTGAGAAAGCAACTCAGGCGGAAGGGAGTTAATCCGATCCGCCATGAGTTCTGTTCCACCCCGTGCAGGGTTATTAGACAAAAGATTCTCCATTAACCTTTTCAAGGCTATCCCAACGGAAAGAGCGCCAGCCTTGATTAATAAGATCAAAGACGGCAAGCGACTCTGTATTGAGAGCAACTTCTTCAACATCAATTTGTTTAGGAAGCTTTTCAGGCATAAGAGTACACGTCATAATACGACGTGTGCCGTCTTTCTTTGTAAATTCGATATCTACAACTTCTTCTTTTAATAGTTCGATAACTTTAGAATTTTCCATCACCGTATCCTCCAGATGTATTTTCTATTTCCATCGCAAAGTCAGTGTATCCACCGATGTGCCGTTTATCCCAGAATATCTGAGGAATGGTTGTTTTTCCTGCAGGGATACGTGACTTCATCTCGTCATAAATGGAAAGATCTTCGACGTCCTTCCATTCATATTTCAGTTGTTGATCTTCGGCAAGCTCTTTAGCTTTCTTGCACCATGCGCACCATTCTGCGCCGTAGATCGTAATCATTACGCCTCGACAGTCTTCTGGACACGCGAGTTATCCTTCAGACGTTGAACAAACTCTTTGCCCGAGATGCGAACTTTGATGAACTTCTTGTTCGTCTGTTCTTTATTCGGATTCGCAATGGTCATAACTACATCCTTACCTTTACGCAAAGCTGCCATTTGGTTCAGGACGCGTTCACCCGATTGCAGATACTCGGAACGCATAGCATTCGTGATCTTACGGCTCACATTGCTGTGAATGCCCTTCGAGATGAAGCCTTTGCTTTTACCACCCTTTTTAGCCATTTTAGTTCTCCTATGTTAGGTCATGCGACCATATTTATTCAGTCTATCATAAGTTGAAAAAATGTCAACCGTTAAGTTCGTCGTCGATCGCTTCTTTGAGAAACTCCACGAGTTCATCATAAGTTTCAACCATTGTGATATTGTATCGATCGCACACCATCTTCACGTTGCCATACCGATAGAACTCTTTCGGGCAACACACGATAGCATTACCTTGACCAAACAGTCCGAGTTCGAGCAGAGTGATCGGTGCTTTCGAATCTGCAGCAAAGTAATAAACGATACCCTCAGCGTTCTCCTGCTCTTCAAGTTCCCATGCAACCTGCTCATAAAACTGAGTCCCAGGAGTAGGGTCTTGAATCCATGACGAATCCCAATCATCACGGCGAGGATTAAGCAGAATCACATCTTCATCAGCATAGTCAGCAAGATCTTTTACTAAACGATCCTGCCAGTTTTCTGCAGCACCCATATCAATTGAACCACCAAGGAAGATTCGAATGGCGTTCGTTTCTTCGTACTTCTCAGGCGCTTTAACTACTTTTGTCATATCATACTCCGTACGTGTCAAGAAGGATTTGGCTAACACGTTTCATGTCAACCTTTGCACCAAAGGTAAACCGCGCAGCTTGCATGAATTCACTTTTCTTTGGCATGTTTTCAGCAGTTTTACCTGCCATGATAGAATTAATTAAATCCAAGATTTCATCGTCAGATGCCATCTGGGGCAGAACACCCATTAGAATATTCTTCTCGAAGTTGAAAGCAACCTTACGACCATCATCGGTGGTAACCTTCAAGTTTTCGTCGATTGTTGCAATCAGCTTTTGGATAACCTTGATGGCTTCGTCTTCAGTTGTAGCACGGTTGCCATTGTTCTTACCAAACTTCTCGATTTCGCTCAAAGCAAATACGATCGAAGCAGCAACAGGATTTTTCGTCTTGCGAAGAGCAAGCGATTCAGCTTTCAGTTTTTCAATTACAGACATTATCCATTTCCTTATTAAAGTTCAGGCAGACTTAACCGCCTGAACACGCGCTTTGAAGATACCGTCCTTGATCTTCATAGGGTTCTTTTCACCATTCGGAAAGACATCGGCAAACTTTACCATACGAACACGATCGAAGACTTGTCGAACCTTCATCAGGTGAGAAGTATCGGAGTCCTCAGAACCCAGTCGACCGTTTTCATCGCAGACACCAACAGCCCACAGCAGCAGGACGACTTCCGGATCACGAAACGCATCCATTTCCATGAACATCTTTACCCAAGTCTTTGGGTTCAGGGTATCCAGCTTATGCATATGCATATGGAAACGAGTGGTCTTCATCACTCGATCCCGCATCTTCGACGGAACAGTCAGACGATCACAGAAGTCCTTAGCAACCTTAACACCCGAAACCTCGTGCCCGTAGTGCTTGGGCAGTTGATCACGAGGAGTCAGACCCTTGCCGAAGTCGTGAACCAGACAAGCCAGTCGTGTCTCCAGATCGAAGTTGCTCTCGACAGCTTGAGTCAGAACCAGCATAGTGTGCTCGTAAGCATCACCTTCTGGGTGCCAACGCCGCGCTTCCAGAGCAGTCTTCAGTTTGTAGACTTCTGGAAACAGAACATGCAGCGCATCACATTCCAGCAGAGTATCGAAGAACAGCCGTGCATGATCTTCCATCAGAGCTCGACTCAGTTCTTTCCAAACACGTTCAGCCGTCAGCTCATTCAGAACACCCTTCTTCGCCATCGAAGAAACCAGAGCAACAGTCTCTGGAGCAACTGTCCATTCAGGGCCAAAGCGTGCACGGAATCGAGCCAGTCGCAGAACACGAACAGGATCTTCAGCAAAAGCATCAGAGGTGTGTCGCAGAACTTTGTTCTTCAGATCTTCTTGACCGTTGAAAGGATCGATGGTGTTGACGATGCGAGTCTTCATATCTTCGAAGATCTCGATAGCCATAGCATTCACGGTCAGATCACGACGAGACAGATCTTCTTCGATCGTCACTTCAGGACCAGAGGTTGATTCGAAGCCATGATAACCTTTACCGACTTTCTTTTCGCGACGAGCCAGAGCCCACTCATTGCCGGTATCATCGATGTAAACTGGAAATGCTGCACCAACCTTTGAGAACGTATGCCCAAAGGGTGAAGCTTTCAGGAATTCTTCTTCAGTTGTGCCAGTAACGACATAGTCGCGGTCTTGTGGCATCATACCCATTTGGTGGTCGCGGACAAAGCCACCGACCAGAAACATTCGCATATTTTTATTCCTTAATTGAAGCATTCTTCCATTTGATATTCTTCACAGTCTGCTTCGAACTCTGGTTCAGCATACACTTCAGGTCGAAACACTTTACGCTCAGAAACATCTTGCATGTACTGCAACTGCATTTCACGATCTTGTTCGATCGGAATGCCAGCACTAGCACAAGCAGAAAGAAGAAGAACAGAGAGAATGACGATCTTTTTCATGAGTAGCTCCTTGCTTACATGAATAGAATATCATCATTCTTTCTAAGTGTCAACCACTTAATTCAAGGGAAATGGCGAAACAATGATTTCAGGTTCAATATAAACTGCTTGAACTTCGTCTTTCCCAGGAACCACGCACATCACGTAAGTTGCCGCGAGACCTTCAGGCATAAACAGACCATTCGGTTCTGCTTGAGGCAGAGTACCAAGGTTCGCGTCAACATAACCAGTGCCTAGGTAATCTTCGTAGTCGACGACTTTATCAGGATTGCTGTACTGAATCGAAGCGCTGATACCATAACCAACACTATCACAGATCTTGACCAGCGCACCGTTCATGGTGGTGATGTAAGTGTAAGTACGATAATTGGGTTGATCACGAAGTTCGTACAACCATTTGACCATGCGCTTTTCAGTGAAGTTGGTGATAGCCGGCAGACCAGTTTGGCGCTCACCTTCTTTCAGGAGTTTTTCCATTTGATCGGACACAGCTTCATCACTGGACGGAGCCGGTTCATCGAACCAACCAGCATTTGCAGTGGTTGCAGTCATCAGTGCAAGAGTAGTTGCGAGAAGGATCTTTTTCATTTATCGAGCCTGTACTTCCATGAGAAAATTCTGAAGGTGCTTCGGGTAATCAGTGGTGTCAACCGATGCGAAGATGTCACGAGTAGCATTCGCAATGCCAATCTTACCAGCGGTGTCTGCTTTCTGATATTCCATGTAGAGATTGTTCAGTTGCAGTTTCATACCATCGGTATGCGCTTGCGATTCTTGAAACACTTTCGTGCGCTGTGCTTCACGCGCTGCATCAAAGAAGCCATTCACGTAAATTCCGCCCCAAGTCAATAGACCGAGACCGACGATTGCTGCAGTGCCAAGTAGAACAGTTTTCATTGTATATTCCTTACTTATGAAGAGAGAGTTTACGTAGTTCATCGAGAACGTTTTGCGGGGTGATGTCGCAGGCGAATACCCATGCGCAGGTGACTTCTGACGTCACAAACAACTTGCCGTAATAGTTTCGCCAAGGATAAGTTGGGTCGACCGTTACATCTGCAGGTTCTGCAGTGCACATCGCAATCGCTATGATATTGCTAATCTGATCAAACGAAGCTTCAAGAACAAGAGTTCGACCAAATGATCGATCTTCTTTCCATTCTTTGATGAATGGAATATGTCCGCTGTTTTTGTTCTTCGTGACCCATTCATCGAAGTCAGCTTGAGCATGCATGGCTTGAGCCATGCCTTTGCCTGGATTCAGGTCTTGTAGATCCTCACGCATGAGGCAATAGAGAGTTGGAGTCATTATGTATCCTCTACAATATCTTCGAAGAACTGGAGGAGTTCCGCCTTTTGGTCGGAGATCGTCTCCTCGTGTGATATGAAGATACCGTTGGTATCCCATTTGTCATTCGTTAATCCTTCTTTCAGGATAACCATGACACCATTGCCTTCAGACCAGATCTTTCCGACCTTAGCCATTCGGCGTTTACCGAGCCAACTTTCAACTTGGCTCACCGGCACATTATTCATATGGTCCTCCTTGACCGTTATGATTCCTATTGCCTATGTGTACATACTATTACATCACGAAAGTAATGTCAACCATAAAAATGCTCTTTTTCGAGAGAAAATGTGATGCTTGCACGCGGTGAGTTTGGTTTGGCGCAGTGTAGCATGTTAGGACTAACATAGAGCAACTCATTTGTTTCGAGTACAAACTCAGTATCCTCTACCTGCCAAGGAGTCGACCCAATGATTTGCCAAACCCAGATATACTGCTCATGATCACGATGAAGATCAAAGGACTTAGAAGTATCGCTTGTGCTACAATATGCTGCGGCACGAGGTTGGTACTCCGGCTTAAGAGGCTGAAGAAAGTCCAACACCTCTTTGAACCAAGGTTCACAACCCCAACAAGCGAATCCGCCGTCTCCAAGTGGGGAGTATCGGCGGATATCGTTTTGTGCGATATGTTTAACCATCTCGCCAAGTGAATCCCAAGTCCAGTTATTCACAAGAGAGTGGTCGACTTTTCCAAAGCCACCTTTATCAAAAGTGGACAGGTCAATCATTTAATGATCCAATCAATGTTCATCCAGTCGGTATCTTCTGGCATGAGTTCGACTTTGTCACCATGAAGCTCTTGAAGCCGAGCCCAGACGTGTGCATTGTTCATGCGCAAGCAATAACTTTCCTTACGACATGTGTACACTGAACCAGTAGACCCCTTGAACATAAACGCATTCTCGATCTCGTCAACCATAGTGATGCCGCTGTTCATACGCCACGAATCACCTGTAGTATATCCACCAGACCAGCCAGCAAGAACTTTGTAGTGAGGGTCATCGCCTTTGATTTTGATCACTACCCAATTATCTGGTCTATATTCATTCATACGGAATTCCCATTACCTTTTTTATCATGTTTTGATTATCAGATACACCGCGGTGATAAGCAAATTTAATAATCTCGGCAATACGTTTGGCTGTACCTTCATTTGCGCATGGGATGCTCCAATATTTTGAAACAACCGACCATCCGGTACCATGTTCAGAACTCATTGCTTCACACTCAGTGAATGGATTATATTCGGTCATAGTTCTACGTCCACATAATCATGAATACCAAGACACTGGAACATCGTACGCCCATGTTTGTATTGCATTGTGTTATGCCAATGTCCGAAATACCACTCATCGGGCTGGTGAATATCAAGCATCGTGCTGAATGCCATTGCAGTTCGAGTAGGAATAGTCTTAGCATTCCCTTTGAACAAAGCAAGACCGGTTTGAATGAACATCGCTGTGCTTACTTCTTGCGGACAGTCATGAGTGATCATAACTCGAGGCTTGACCTGCTCATAGATCTCGATCATGCGATAGAGTTCTTCCATCGATAGTTCTTCATCAGCCCACCAAGAAGTTCCTTCAGTGCGTAGCATATGGTCGATTGACCATGCACCACCGATGAACATCACGTCATTTTCGATAAGGCCATCTTGAATCCAGCCAGACATTTTCTTGCAACGTGATGGATCATCATGATTGCCACGGATGAAGCGATGCGTTCGGTCCCAGTGAAATTCGTCAGCGCGGTCGTGCCAATATGGACCAGAGAATCCAACACCGAAGTCACCAACTTGGATCGTGCGTTCGCATCCGGAATTGATCGCATCAGTTGCGGTTTGATGATAGAGTTCCCATTCACCGTGAATGTCTCCGATCAGACGAGTTTTCATTTTTCGAATTCCACCATTGGGCATACTTTCGATTTGTATGCACGGTATTTCTGAACGAACAGCGACTTAGGTTCATTGCTGTTCTTTTCGCTACGATTTTTGAAGTATTGAAAGATCGCGAAAGAACCGATAACCGAACCAAAAACAGTGGCGATCGAAAGGAACGTGATGAGTGCCGCAAACGGGTCTTGATAAGTTGCTACTCCAAGAGCAGTGAAAAGCGTACCAAAAAAGGCCATGAGTGCAGACGCAAAAATGAAGCGAAACATCGTTGCGCGCCAATATGAACAGAAGGTGTTGTGCTTCGGTTCCCAGTCCCGTTGCATCCAATATTCGCTACTTCCTTCCATGTTAAAGAAGTGCTGGTTCAGTTTGTAGTGCCAAGAGCTACGGTTGATCTTAAACGGTTTCATTTTTCGAGTTCCTTCAAGCGGAAGTTGATTTCAAGGTAGAAACGATGGTACTTTTCCATGCGGGCGATGTCTTTTTCAGAGACACCTTTCAGCCGGCGCACGTCTGTATTATGGCGAAGATCCGCCAACTTGACTTTCATGGCATCAACATTCTTGAAGACGCCTTCTTTGTATTCATCGTAGGTTTGCCCCGGCATCTTTGTCAGAGCTCGGATACCCTCAATAACTCGAGTGGTCATTCCAGCATCGACAAGATCGAGGAAGGTCACATCTGTATCTTCGATTACGTCATGGCCAAGTGCGATACACTGCAGCTCTTCGTCTTCGGATTTGATGTAGTGCATCACTTTGATCGGATGCAGGATGTAGGGATTGCCACCACGATCAAACTGGCCGTGGTGGGCATTAGTAGCGATATGGAGCATCTTGCTCAGGAGTTCGCCTTTTTTCATTGTGTAATCTCCTTCTATGGTTCAACTCTACACCACAGAAGGAAAAATGTCAATCAGAAATGTTGGTCCATACTTCAGGATTTGCAACGCCTTCTGCAGATTCTTCAAGCTGTGGGAAGATATTCAGACCAGTAAGTTCTTCAACTTGGTCTACTGTGGTTACGTACTTTGGTAGATCATTCACTGGAAGCTCAGCGTTCGGCATGAGGTATGCCACGGTTGTGTTGGTAGTCTTATCATACACAACCTTCCAGAGGTACGTAGGGACACCAACTTTACCATCACCGATGGTCTTGTATCCTTCTTCATAGATCGTACCAGAGACCACATAGAGGTCTCTCTTTTCAAGAGCCCAGTTACGTACTTTGAGCTCAAGCATTCTCCAGATACCGCGGTTGTTGTTTGGCACTTGAGGAACCATGTTTGAAAGAAAGAAGCTTTCACTCATGATCTCTTGATCTGCTTTATTGTCTGCGCCTGGGACTAGATGCCCACGATCGTATGGTTCGCCAGAGTAATCTTCAAGCGTTGCTGAATGCTCAGCTGGAATTTGATCGTCTGGTCTGAAGTCGTCTTTTCGCTTTGCTGGACCATTGATGTCAGCATCGTCTAGATGCTCGACTACGTATTCAGCAGTCTTAGTATCAAAGCGATAGTGAATTGCATAGTTGGTATGACATACATACTGTGTATCTTCAACTAGCTTAGATATAGGAGCACCCAGAGCGGTGTGCTCTGGGCATTTGTCGTCTATTGGATTTGCATAAGCAAACGTTGGGATGAGGGCAAGAATGAATAGTAAGCGCATGGTTCCTCCATGATATTGCTTACTATTTATGTTTTGCTTAGGCGCCGATCACTTTCGCCGCAGCTGCACGGAGGGTCATACCTTCTTTCACCGCAGCTTCAACTTTCTTGATCATCGCTGCAGCATCTTTCAGAGAAGGAACCGGCTTTTTGAAGACGTTGATCGCTTCAACCAGAGCTTCACGGGCATCGAGAACATAGTTGCGTTTGTAGGTGGTGTTCAGCATCTCGTCGATCGTCATACCTTCAGCAGGGTAGACCCACTCAGGGATTTCGATGTTCGACCGGAAGTCTTTAGCAAACTCAGCGAAAGTACTGTCGGTAACCATCTCACGAACTTGAGATTTGCTGACTTTCTTTTCGAACTCTTGAGCAACATAAGCAGCGTCGCGAGGATCGTCATATAAGCCGATCGTGAACATATTGAACTCTTGGTTCGATTTACGAGTACCGGCTGCGTAAGCTGTGAACTTCTTGGTCTTGGTGTTTACCGCAGTCAAGCGGTAGGCGTTCAAGGTGTCTGCAGCGGGGGTAAGCTCGAGGCCGTTACGATCGGAAGCATTGACAGTCATGTTTATCTCCTTGGCTATGAATATAGTATAACCCTATTCACAAAGGATGTAAATAGCCTTTTTCACAAAAGGCCAATATTTTCGCCAATTGCGTAGTACAAATAGCTCGTATGTGTACGATCTTTCCAAGACTTCGCTTGAGCAAGCAACCAATCGAGTTTCTCGTCTGTGACTTCTACTATGTCACGATTTCTCGCATCACAGTACCAATCATAGTTCTTGTCGTATTCAGAGGCGACTTGATCTGCAGCCTCTTCAAGGGTGTTATCGACGTGACCACAGTCTCCATACACTCGACAAAAGTGCTGTACTACCGTGATCTCATCATCTTGGAAGAACGCAACGTCCCATCCTTTGCAGTTACACATCAGTCCCCACCTTTCAGCAGGAACTGATTGCTGATCGTCTTGAAGCTGAAGCTCGGGTCTTCGTTGCACTTCCAAACAAGACCTTCACGGATCTTGTGGTTGATGCTCGGACCTTCTGCCATAGCAAGACCTTCTGCGACGCTCACGGGTGCCTTGAGATTATGCTCAAGAACTGGAACGTGTTCGAATCCGTATTCTTGGCAAAACGCTCGCCGGTAGGCTGGACCGGCATACTTATGTTCTTTAATGAGGAACACATCAAACACGAAGAACTTATGTTCAATAAATCCTTCACGGTTGGCCTGAATGCCAGGTCCCATCACTTCACCTTGAAAAGCAAACCCATTAGGAACACGGTCGCCGATCTTGAGAGCCATGGCAACGAAGGTGTTGTCTTTGTTTTCATCGTTGATCTTGAGCTCAAGGTTCCGACTGCAAACACGAAGTTCGTCTTCCCAGCGGAAGATAGTACAACTCGAACCATCCAGTTTCATGGTGACTTCGTAGGTCTGTTCTTTGAAGTCAGTAGGAACAACAACTGGATGCTCTTCCAGAGTCTGAGTCTCAGCATTCCAGACCTTCTCAGTAGCGAACCGCTTTGCCCGCTTTTGGATTTCACCAAAGCAGTTTTGAATACGCTCTTGATCAGTCTTTGGAATCAGTGACGTTGGGAACGTGCCTTTGGCCTGACCTTGAAGTTGTGCAGGCAGCACAGCTTCCCATTTCTGGATGCCAAGTGCTTCAGTAAGATCGTCGCCGACACGTTCCTCATCTTCAAGAATATTCTTTTGAAAATTCTCATCAGTCCACTCTGCAAACACTGGCCGAAGTGGAAGCAGCAGCCCTTGACTAACCTGTCCGCGAAGTTTGATAGTGCGCAGGCGTTCACCTTTCACACCGTTGTATTCGCGAGGATCTTGACCTTTCGAGAGGAATGGGGCGAGTTCATGAGGAACCCACGAGTCGATCTCAAGATATGCTGCAAGATCACCAACTCGAAACTCATCTTTTTTAACAACAACTTTCCAGCCATCGATGGTGGCGACTACAATTTGATCAGCGCCTTCGATCGGTTGGATGTCAGCGATGCGCCGAATAGACGCTAGTTTACGTTCGAACATTCTTATCTCCTATTTCAATCGGATATTATACCGAACTTGCTACATTGTCAACTGGTTCGTACGCAGCTAGGATACTTACAATGTTTTCAAGAACCCATTCCTTAGAGATAATGAACTCGAACGTTTCACCAACGGGTTTCTCATCATCAAAGCAAGATGCTTTCATAACAAGGTTTGGATCGGCTGGTGCTCCAGCATCGACTTCATATACAACCGCATCACCAGCGGCTGGACGGCAGTGCTTGAACAGCGTAGTAAATCCGGGAAACGCTTCACGTACTTTCATGTCATACTCCAAACAGAAGTGCTTCGACTTCAGGGTGATGCATCATTTTTGACAAATCAACAATAGGCTTGAACACGCGCGGAATTTTATTGCACGAAGCCATCACTATAGCAATTTCTGGTCCAAGCACAAGTTTGGTTCCTGGACGAAATTTCATGTAATTTACTTGATCAAAATCTACTCTAAACGGAGTCATTTGTCAACCTTTCTTTTAGAGCTTCGTATTCTCTCCATGATGGCCAAGGAGCCGACTTAGAGCCAGAACCCCAACATTTATCACATACTGAAGTAGTCATAGCTTGTCCGCCGATGCCACCTCTCCAAGTTGCGGTAGAACCATACAACTTGTAGCCAGAACCATTGCACTCCGGACAAAAGTCTCCTTCTTCAATGTCATGAAAGCGCGAAGAAGCTGACACCAAGAAGTATTCTTCACGAAGAGCTTTGTATTGGACCTTAAGTCTGCAAAGCTCTTCGTAGTAGTTTAGTTCAGTTTCCGATGTCATGCTTTCATCCATTCCATCAGTTCATCATACTTCGGAGTCGAACCGATGTTCTTCTTACAATGGGTCAGCAACAGTTCACGAACGTCATGACCGTCGATCAGTTTGAACATGAAACCGGCATCCTGTTTGTTAATCAAGTTCGGAGCCATTTCCAAAGCGATACGTTTCTTGTCGGCACCGTAGATAGTGCGAGCCAAGAGTTCCAGCCCTTCCAATCGACCAACAACATTCTCGAAAGCTTTCCAAAAGTTAGCTTCGACTTCATCGACTCGAACCAAGTCCGAAGGATCAAGTACGGCGCGAGTATCGTCGATCGTCTCGTTTAGTACGAGTTCAACGATGTTGCGATCAACACGAACGACGTCCTTGGTCTTGTGGATTTGCACGTACCAGTCGTTCTTGATCTTGATCATATGTCCATCAGCAAAGCGGATGATGTCACCTTCACGGTTCGTTTCACCGCGCTTGAAAGTAAGATAAGCATCGAAGTCATGAACATTCGAGTCAGTGCGAACGATTTCAAACGGTGCATTCCACTGGCGCAAGCTACGATATTCACCGCTAACGTTTTCGCGAACACCGGTCAAGATTAGCTTTTCTTCAGCATACTCAACAACGATCTTGTTCGTCGGAGCAACGTATTCGAAGATCGGAGTCAGACTGTCGACCATCATATCTTCAAGCCACGTCCACTGATCATAATCCAGCAGCTTCTCAGCTTCGATCGCAATGTCAGTCACACCCATCTTCGTAGCAAGACGAACCGTGTCATGCATCCAGATCGGACGGATCATAGAACCATCCAACTTATCCATCACAGAGTGAGCACGAGTCAAGTCGAGAAGATGCGACTGAGTCTCTTCTTTCTCGTTCACGTTGAAGAACTTGTGATACGGGCGAGACATGATGTTGCCTTCATCGTCGAAGATCAAGCCTCGACACTCACGACGAATAGCACCCATCACGTCGTCAGGACCTTCCATCTTGAAAGTGTCTGGCATCGAGACCATGTAGTTGATCACTTTGCCAAAGTCGCGCTCGGCAACGATGAACTCTGGGCGACCTTCGATCGCAAGCAACACATCATAGATCGTGCGAATTTCAGGAAACTTGTAGTGCATGATATACCTCAGACTTTACGAAGATGAGAGAAGTCAGAAACATGAAATTCATTCTTGTTGACTTCGGTAATTGTTGCAGAGTGATGTCAACAGGTAAAGTTCAGTAGTTGTCACAATACCAGAGAATGAACTTCCACGTCAGGTTTTCAATACCTGTTGCGAGAAGATAGAGTCCACCAAACATCACGACATTCGGCAATACATAATACAAAATGAGTTCAGTCATTCGAGTTTTCCTTCTAAGGAACGGATACGATTTTCTAACATACGAAGTTCGACGAATGCTCGAAGCAAGATCGTGTACACTTCTTGTCGTGTTGGTTGACTGCTGTCAGTTTCCATAACAGCAGTCATGTTAGCGATTTCTTCTGAAAGCTTCACGCGGTCATTTCTTTCAAGACGCGTTTTGCATTACGCTTCAGGCTTGCGTTGGAACACTCACTGAAGTCGAACCATTCGCACTCGAGAACGTGTTGAACTTCAAGAGCAATTTTCAAGTCGATGTTCAACATTTCAGCAATTTTACGAGTAGCGAGGTTCATGGTTGGATTCCTTTTGTTTACTATTCGAATATAAGCAATCCAACCACAAATGTCAACCCTTCAAACCAACATAAATGATGCCAAACGTTAAAATAATCAAAAAGAGTGTGAAACCATCCATGATCAGTCCTCTCGCTTTCCAAAGCCCCAGTCGATCACAACAGGGAAACGTGGGACACCATCAGGAGTCGGAGTGAAGTAGCGGAGAGTAACCCAATCAGGCTTTTTCCCGTTCTTAAGCAACTCACGAAGAGTATCCATATCGCCACGAACACCTGCTTGGAAGTTCTTCTCAGCGTTCAAAGGAAGAATAAAGTGCTTCACACAACCTTGCCAGTTACCTTGACCTTCGAGCATCTCGATCACTTCGAATTCTTCAGTCAAGAATTCTTTACGCTTCAGCAAGTTCTTCGTACGCTTGTTCTCATATGGCTTGTCAATACGAACCATTTGCCCTTCATAACCATGCTCGAGGTAACCTTCATACAAAGAATCGAGTCCTGCACGGGTGGGAACGTGCATAGTCGGCACCATTCGAACGTAATTCCCTGAGGCTTCATAGCGAAGCAATTCGCGCTTGCTGAAAAGAAGATTAGGTTCGTCAGTGACGATCACGTCGTATACGTGGTACTGCACGAGTTCTTTAGATTTCTCCAAGTCTTCAGGCTTCGGCTTTGTCTTGCGAACCATCGAAGTGATAGTATTGAAGTCGTCCTTGAGTTCGTGGTTATATAGTTCACCGTCGAGGATCATGTTCGGATGCTTTTCAAAGAATGGTTGAATCGCTTCCCAAATATGAGGCACTGCAGTGATTTCTTTACCGGATCGAGTCCACAAACCATCAGCACGAGCAATACAACGAATACCATCCAACTTTGGTTGGCTATAGACATTACCCGCAGCGAAGTTCACAGTGACGTCTTCAAACTTTTCAGCCAACATTGGCTTAAACTTGTCGAAAGTGTCGATGTTCTTCAAGTCAGCGAAGTAACCGCGGTCTTTTTTCTTCTGGACTTCAGAAGCCATCTCAGACGTTGCTTGTTCTTCGAGAGAAGTTTCGTTTGAACGACCAATGTTCTTCTGTTCAACAAAGGTCCATTCAGAAGTTACTTTCTTGCCATCTTCAAGGCCAGCAATCGATCGCAGACCCCAACGAGTTCCATCAGTTCCAGTTTCACAATGCCAGACTCGAGTCTTACTCTTCGAGTCAAGTTTGTAGAGAGTTTCGCTAGTCAGTACAGTTTTCATTTGTATTCCTTCAAAAAGTTAGTGACATATTCATCAGAGGCTTCGCCCATGTCTTTACCATCTTCCATCACATGAGAGGTATGACCACACTTAGCAAGCTTACGCCCAGCGTTATCGTTATCGCAAACAGCAACGACATGGCGACTTCGTCGTACCGTCCAAAGCCATCGCGCGAGAGGTGGATCCACGTCATTACTAAGAGTAGCAACAGCTGAATAACCACGAGCAGTAAGACGAGCAGCATCGAACGTTCCTTCAGTTACAAACAAAGTGTTAGAGAAGTTCCAAGACTCGAGACCCCAAACGCCGACGACTTTGTCTTTGCGCCATGAGAAGTATCGAGACTCGCGAGGATGGTTGTCTTTCTTCTTATTGGCTGCAGGACGATACTGCTGATAGCCAACCATCTGACCGGTCAGGTTCCACAGAGGATAAGTTGCAACACCTTCGTCCTCGTCAATCCAGACGGTATGCACATTCATATCGAAGTGCCTAGACTTGAGATTTTCGAGGACTGTCATACTATTTCCGTTTCAATGTGATCGACGAACCGTCTTTGAAGAACATCTGCAAACCGCTCATCGTTTGGTATTCATCATCGCGAGGGTTGTATTCGAACTTCCATTCATTTACCAGAGTCTGCCAAGCGGCAGAGAAAGGCATCGAGTGAAGGGTAATCGGTGTGAACTGAGCAAGTTCTGCGATACCTACACTGTTAAGTGCATTCAACGGGCGAGTGGTAGTTACTTTGAAGACTTCGCTGATTTTCATGTCGATCTCCTTAAGCGCGAACGGTATTCAGAGAGTGATTTGCGAACTGAACCCAATGGGCATTCAGACGATTGAGGTCAGTGGCTGCAACGAGCAGGCTATGCTTACCTGAAGGGCCTTCCATCAGAAAGCGAGCATCTTGATCTTTGCCGGAAACCGTCAGTTTGGCAAGATTACCTTGGACTGCAGTAACTCGACCAGCGAGAAGAAATTCGTATTCGATGTTCGTCAGAAACATGTTGATCTCCTTTTCTTAAGTTATACTTATCACATGTATCCGGCAATGTAAACAAAAAAGAGCGCCGAAGCGCTCTTTTTCTAGACTATTTTCGGTGGTCTTACTTAGTGGCGATGGTAGGGTCAACCTGCAGATCTTTTGCAGTCTTAACCATAAGCATCGACATGAAGCTGTCAACCGTACCAAGAGCGCTACCAGAGTTGCCATTTCCACCGATTACAGTAGAAGGAACATTGATCTGTGCAGCCGCAGTAGCCCATACTTTTTGAGCTTCAATCCAAGCATTCAACTTCTGGGCAAGAGCACCGTCAGCTTCAAGGATTGCTTTCTTAGCGTAGGCTTCAGCATCAGCAGCAACAGTTACAGCTTGAGCGTCAATCTTTGCACGTTCCAGATCGATCTGAGCAGTTTCTTTTGCTACTCGAGCTTCTTCACGCTGTTGTTCAGCTTTAGTGACGGCCAGCTTCTTCTGAGTTTCAGCTTCAGTGGTCAGCTGGATTTGTTCAGTCTTAGCTTCGGCTTGACGCTTTGCGATCTCAGTGTCACCGTTTGCGATTTCCAACAGACGCTGTTCTTCTTGTTCCAGTCGTTGTTCCTTAGCGATAACACGACGACTCACGGCATCTTTACGCTTTTTCTGTTGTTCTTCAAAGGCAGGGTCGGCATCGATCTTTTCGAGAATCGCACTGGATACTTGGATACCATATTGCAGATATTCAGGCATGGTGCGGATTTCTTTGCCGTTTTCGTCAAGGACCTTTTCGGCAACGCTGATCATGATTGTCGTATCACCAACACTTGAAGTATCTTGAGCGTTTGCGGAATCACTTGCAGCAGCTTGGGCAGGATCAGGATTTGTAACTTCTTTCTGAACCATCTGAACTTTAGGTTGACCTTTGATCAGGGTGTCTTTGAATTCAGTCTTAAATTGATCTCGCATTTGACCGCTGTAGTATTGTTCCATCGTGAACATGTTAGCAACGGTATCGATCGCAGTAGTAACACTCGGTTTCAGTGTGGTGCTAATCAGACGTTCTGGAGTCCGGAAGTCGCGAGCCATTTTAAGGAACTGTTCAGGATCTTGAGGGATACCAAAGCGAGTCGTTTCAGTTACGTCACCAGTCCAGTTATCGCTCATTCGAACGTTGTAGGGTTCGTTTACGCTGCTACCGTCTGCGCCAGGGTCGGTCGTGTGAGCAACAGTAATGTAGTAGGGCCACGCAGTGCTTTTGCCCCAACCGCTGAAATACCAACCAGTTCCACATTCTGCGCCTTCAGAACCAAAGATCGTCTGAATGTGTTGGCAATAGCCTGCATCGTTATAGCTTACGCCACCGCTGAGGCCAATCAAGATACCAAGGACACCAGCAACAGTCGTACCAACATTTCGTACTCGTTTCATGGCTTCTGGCACGGGAAGCGCACGAACAATAATAGCACCAATCACAAAGATAATAGCAAAGAAAATACCAAACATTCATTTCTCCTTTTGTTTGGTTGATTAGTCGGATTTAGCGATGATCATTTTGAGTGCTTCTTCAGTACTCATTTGAGCAGCAGCACACCACAACACGAACCTAAGTCCGATCTGTGCCATGCTCTTAGTAGTTTCGTAGTCCATATCAAAGGACATGGTGCAACTACCGTCTTCATGCTCGATCACATCAGTCACTTGAATTTCAGGCATTTGGTTCTTTCGGATTTAGATGAACGGAATCAACTCGATATGAGTATGTGTCGTGATCGGTGTCTCGCAGTCGATCAGCATATTTACAAGCATCGACATGACTGTCAAATGCTGCTACGGAATTGGTAAACTGTGACTGCCGATAAAACCGCATCACTACGTAAATCATTACTCTTCCTTTCACTACAGTATTGTTCTATACTACTTTAGAAGAAGTGTCAACAAGTTTTTAGTCAGGGTACTTTTCAAGAAGCACTTTTGCTTGCAACTGAATGTCTTCAAACGCAACAGGTGTGTAGTTAATCACTTCAACAGAGACGTTGATGTAGCGACCAACCGGAGTCGGGTTCCCGTGGATATGACCGTGAATGTTACAGAAGAAGTTCTTACTGCCGGGTGCACCGACCTCGTGTTGCGAGGGGTGTAGTGGGATGTGCGAGAAGTGTAGTTTTTCATCACGGAACTTCCGCTCGAGATGCACTTTTTGGAAGAATCCACCAGATGCTAAGTATTTGATGTCGTCATGATTTCCTACGCACAGTCGTTTACTACCGTTCAGCTTCGGCCATAGCTTTTCAAATCGCTTAGCATCGCCGAACATGACGTCACCAAGATGCCAGACCTTATCGCCCTTCTTAACGACAGAGTTCCAGTTGTCAACCATGCATTCATCCATCTCATCGACGTTTGCAAAGTTGGGTCGAACCTTCAGACCCGTACGAGAGTCGATGAAGTTCAAAATATTCTCATGCCCAAAGTGGGTATCAGAGATTAGCCAAATATCACTCATTTCAAATCCTCTAAAGAAGAAGTGGAGCCGAAGCTCCACTCCTCAATTTGGTTTCAGTCTCTCACAAACTTTAAGTTGCTCGAGGAACTGATTACGAAGGTCGTTAGCCTTCCATACTGCACTCATCCATTCAACAAACTCTTTCGAGCTGGTATCAGTAACGGTCGACGATTTCGAAGACATATTCTTTCTCCTTCAAAGTTGCACGTTCACGGATTTGTTCAAACGTATCTTCAATCAGAAGTTCACCATTACGGTACACTTTACGAAGTACGTTACCACGCTTGTCTGCAATATCCTTAGGCAAGGTTTGCAGAGTAAGCGATCCGATACCGCCATCAAGAACCAAGCCAAGACGACCCTTCTTCGACACTTTACCATGATCGCTGATCGGGTCTTTGAACACGTCGTGCCAGACTCCATTCGTATCGCAACGAGCCGAAGCTTTCATTGCGTACTTGAGAGTGTCACGGTTCCAAGCTTGCAGAAGCCCACCACCCATGCCGAAAGCGATGTTGTCGATCGAGAAACCCTTTGCAATCATGTTGTCGATGATCTTAGGCAGAGAGTTCTCGTTGATACCATCACCTTGGATCAAACGAATGTAAGGAGGAAGAACTTTGAAACCTTTCGAGTTCACAGTGAAACCGAACTTATCCATGAGGATTTCGATGATTTCAACTGGAACAGTTTCGGGATCACCAGAGTCAGGACGTACCACCAAGGTGCCGCCTTTCGCAATGATTTTATCCTTCAGCTTCGTGCCCCACAAGTCACCAGCAGCTTCGTAGATGTTGAAGCTATCAGAGACGCAGGCATACAACTTACCAGGACCGGCAAACTTGTCGATCATGTTCTCGAAAGCTTTGACCTCGTTTTCACGACCCCATGAAGTGATGGTCGAGTGTTCAGAAGCCGGAATCGAGAAGCCAACAACCTCGTCGGTGTTGTAAAGTTCCATGATTGCAGGGATCGCCTCGAAGGTGTCGGTTCCCATGAAGTTAATCAGGTGAGCCATACCACCGAGGATAGCAGTTTCGGTCGAAGATGCACCACGTGCACCAAAGTCGTGAAGCTTGAAGAAGATTTGATCGTTCACGGGAACGTCAGACGTTTTCTTCAAAGCGGCCGCAATGATCTTCTTCATCTTACGTGACTTGGTAGCCACGGTCGAGGGGTACCAGATACCACGAAGCATTGCGGTCTCAAGGTATGAAGTCAGCCAGAACAGTCGAGGATCGGTGTTTACAACTTGGACCTGAACGTTGTGCGTAGGCATAACGGTGCCTTCAGGAACAGCCTCGATCTCGACAGGAAGCATCCCGTTGTAGTCGTTCACAATGATTTCCCAACCTTCACGGTTGAAGGGAAGACCATGAGCAAGAACGATCTTCTCAGCGCGATCGACGTCTTTCATCGTAATCGGAGTCATCATATATTCTTTGATGAACGCTTGCAGGCCAAAGAAGACCGACTCAGGTTCACCACCACGCGATTCGATGTAAGAACTGATGTATGCTGTATCAGCGGGGTACTGCATCCACTGCGAGAACTTATAGCTATCCGTACGGATGATTGCAGTCATTAAGTTTAGTACGTTTTTCATAATAGAACTCCTCTATCGTTATGTTATGCCATCCTCTCTGGATGGACTTGGGTCGACATTACCACATCTCTGCGATAATGTCAATGTCTTAGATGGCTTCGGTCAAGACGCGAACGCCTTCCCAAACCTTAGCGCCTTTGTTCTTTGTATCGACGTTCTTGACGACAGCAAAGGCGAAGTTATCGACACCACCAGCGGTGTACAGAAGGATGTCACCCTTCTTTACTTTGCCGGATTCACCTTGGAAGTGTTGCTCTCGGCCGTTCATGCGAACGCTGAATGTGTAGGGCAGAACCTCTTCGCACTTCTCTTTTGCGACGACCATGATACCACCGCCATCGCCGATGCGTTCCATCAACCAGTTACCAGTGCTGTCGGTGCCACGATAGTGGGCAAAGATGGGCTTTGGGTTAAAGTCGTTGTCGAGGTTCAGTTTGTAAATTGAATTGCTCATAGTTTGAGTCTCCTCATATAGTTTAAAGTTGGAGGCATAGTCACGGTGCTGCTGCCCACTATGATCGTACTGTGCGGTGAGGTAATTACCAGACACCCAAGTAACAGTCATAACCTTTTTGCCGGCACTCTTAACGACTTTGTCACCGATTTTGAATAGATTTTCTTCTTTTGCCATAATATATCCTACTTTATCTTAACCAATGTTAAGGAAGTTGTCGATGATGAAGAAGTGATCTTCGAACATCTTTTCCTGTTTCACTTTATTGAAGGGAACCCAAAACGCCTTTTCAGCGTCGTCAGAGCCTTTCACTTTCGGCAGTTCACCAACACCGAGGTCAATGAAGAATGCTTGAGTGATAGTGCGACCGCGAGAAGAACGATTCGGAGCGTCAAACGTCTTGGACTCTTTGACTGAACCTTTCAGAACCGGAACTGGAACCTTAATCTTGGTTTCCTCTTTCAGTTCACGGATTGCACCGTCAAGCATGGTTTCGTTCTGGTTCAAGAAACCACCAGGAAGTGCCCAAAGACCTTTACCCGGCATGTCGCCACGTTTAACGAGAAGCAGATGGCCAGATTGAACCACTACAGCATCGACAGTCATAAAGGTCGGAGGGAAGGGAGCAGACTTCCAAGCATCCTTGTACTTCTTAACCATTTCATATTCCGTACGAAGCGTAAAAAATGGTTTATTTGTAAGAATATCTCCAAGGATAGAAACAACCTCAGAAGGCATCATATCCGGCATAAACGGTGTATTCGGGGTTTCAAAGAATACCTTCCGAATGTCAGTCGCGTTGATGCCCCTGACGTCTTCAACCTCGACATGGTTTTTCCAACGAGGAAAGATTTCCAAGTAGTACGAGGTACTGTCTTTCGAGTGTCCGATTAGGCCAACATCTTGTGCATGAGGAACAGTCTCATCGACAACGTTCTGGATAGCATTCATCCATTTGTTGTCGTCATATGGGTAATCTGAAACAGGAACTACCTTAACACGAGGAATCTTTACTCGGCCTTGAGCACCTTCATAAGCAAAGTGCTGCGGCTCAGTAAAGCAGGCTTCAATCATAGCCTTGCGTTCTTCAAATGTAAATGGGTTTCGAATGTTTCGAGCTGCAAAGCATGAGCCGACTACGACCACAACTTCTTTTGCTTGCTTGAGCGCAGTTTCGATAACTGCTTTGTGTCCATTGTGAAACGGTTGGAACCTACCGATGAATACTAATGCGTCACGCATGTGCAAAAACTCCTTTTGCTATGTAATGGAACCTCACTGGTTCCAATGTTATTTATAAACCATAGTTAACGAAATGTCAACTTATTTGCGACCAGTCGGGCAATTTCTTTCAACACCACGTTCTTGATATACTTCAGCAATCGGCAATTCGTGGTTGATTGAGTTACCTTTCAAGGCATACACGTCTTTTGAAACGCTGATCTTAACGAATGTACGCATACCTGCCTGAATGTTTGTATCGACTTTGTGCAAGACTC